>TARA_R110002012_G_scaffold321998_1_pt1 | contig 94924 bp, 81 predicted proteins | sample TARA_R110002012 | Tara Oceans TARA_R110002012 (sample SAMEA4396515) | marine metagenome | biome: Westerlies Biome; feature: [DCM] deep chlorophyll maximum layer (ENVO:01000326); material: water (ENVO:00002006), including particulate matter (ENVO:01000060) such as... | depth 40 m
TTTCGCTGTATTTTATTCCCATGATTAGCTTTATTTGTGTAAAGCTAGTTCAGGACAAGACAATCTTCATTTCTTATTTCCCACCTTACTTGATATTAAAAAATTAATTGAAACTCCGGCTGCAAGGCAAATGCTCTCAGTCCACTATAGAAATGATATTTCCTTAAATCAATCTTTTTTTAATGAACTGAATAATTTAGGGAATCCAAAGCTATGCCGAAATGTTTCGATATCCAACGGTGATCGAATTGATGATAGACCAAACTTAACACCTGATCAGTTTATAATCAATAAAGACAGGGGCGTTTTTGAAATTGTATTACCCGGTTTATCGGAAGGGTTTTTATTAGACATTCCGACATGGGGCTTATTTTCAAGGACGCTAGTTCAGATTAAGTCTCTGCATAATAGTAATCAAAGCACTAATGTTTACGAGGGCAGATACTGGAGCGTAAATCCCTTTTTATTTATTTATTTGATTTCGGGACGTGACAGATATCACTCAGCTAAGGCTTCTTATTCGACTTCTGCAGGAGGATTGTTTTTTTCACCTGATAATGTTTGGACTAGTTTTTTAAGGCAAGTAACTTTTGTTCCGACAGCGAGTGCATTAGACGTAATGAACCATCAAAATCCTCAGATTTATCAAAACATTTACAGCCCCACTTATAATATATGTGAGACACCCTTCGATAGTTGGTACACGGCTCCGAGTAATGAGGCTCATGTAGAATGGAATGACGGTAATTCTGAATTTCTCTGGAACGAAATTCAAAGTTATAATCAACCTTGTCAGGAAAAAATGTGTGATGATGTTTACATATCCGGATCTTCAAAGGTATGTGGTACTCAAACTTACAGCATAGTGAATAGACCTGCAAATAGCTCAATTTATTGGACATCAAGTAGTAACATCACAATAACCTCAGGTAATGGTACGAATACAATTTCCATTAATAAAAATGGTTCTGGCACTGGCTATGTTTCAGCTAGAGTAGTGAAATCTGGTTGTGGAACTGCTAGAATAAGGAAAGATGTTACAATACCCTCTGGCAGTAATTCCAGTATTTCCATTAGCGGTCCAACATCAGGCTATGAAAACAATGTGTTAAACTATACCTTATCATCAATTTCAAGAGGAAGTTCGTATACTATGACGGTAAGGAAATATTCTGGTGGTTGTTATTCCAATTGCTGGACGATATATACTAATTCCAGCAGACAGCTGAGTCTTGCATTCATTTCTCCTGGAACATATCAGATTACAGGTTCAGTGTATAACGGGTGTCGAACAGTAACAACTTATAAATATGTTACAGTTAGTTCATCTGGTGGTGGTGGTGGAGGTGGTTGTTCAGCTACATTACAACGTTAAGGGTCAAATCCTTCATCAGGAGACATGACTTATAAAGTAATTGAGCCTATTGAACCATGTGATACATATAGGACCACTGTACTAAATAATTCAACTGTTATAAAGGATAGATACTCATCAAAAAGGACATATTATTCAGTTATAGATGCAAGAGGATTTCAAGTTCTACAGGGGGAACTGCACAAGGGATCCTTTGCATTAGATATGAAAAAATATCCCAAGGGTCTTTATATAGTTAATGTCTATTGGAAGGGTCAATTGATGACCGATAGATTGATCAGAGAATAGTTGATTTATGAAAATTGCTTTAGAAAGAATTATGGTATGGATGATTTTGAAGCCCTATGTTAAGGGGCTTCTTTTAAGCCTTCGGATGCTTTATCAACCGTAAATACTTTTCCTTCAAGATTTGAGGATGATACCCTTTCATAAACATGCGTTACATTTTCAGATTCGCCATGTTCACTGTCCAATAACTATTGAGTTCATATTTCCTAGCAGATACTTTTACGGATTTAGGGATAATTCCAAATGGATGTTTTTTCCATAGTCTTTTAATTAATTCGAAATCTTCCATTACTACGTATTCCTCATCGAATCCATTATTTTGCTCAAAAACAGATTTTTTAATAAACAGGGTCTGATCTCCACCTCTACACCATAATACTTTAAAACGAGTAAACCAGGAATTGACAGCCAGCAAAGGACTTTTCGATTCAAACTTAAAACGGTAACAACCGAAGTCATTTCCCTTTTCAATCGCTTTTAAAATATCGTTTACAAAGCTTTTAGGTGGTTTTGCATCTGCATGCACGAAATATAAAATATCACCTGTCGCCATTTTTGCAGCTTCATTCATTTGATGTGCCCTGGAAGCTTGCTTAGTACAGATTACTATCGCACCCTTTTCCTTGGCTATTTCTTGCGTGCTGTCTTTGCTTTCAGCATCACTTACAATGATTTCTGCGATCTTATCGCTTGCATCTTGATGCAAATAGTGGAGTAACTGCTCAATGTTTTCTGCTTCATTGAGTGTCGGAATAATGACAGTTATTTTATTATTCTGGGTTTCGGGCATCTGTAGTTTAAAATATTGCGTACTTAGATTGAAATAACTTACGAAATAACAATAATGAAAAGATTTACCCTTACTCTATTTAGTTTTTCTTTTATTTTTTTCGGCTTTAGTAGTCAAGCGCAAAGTAAAATTATGAATGAGCCCAATGAATTCGTGCGATTAAGCATGAAATTGATAACGGCTGTTAAAAGTGAGAACGATTACAAAAACTATGTTAATGAATATAAGGCGCTGCCATTAAATAAGTTAGCTGAGTCTTTAGATACCGATAATAAAACCAAAGCTTTTTGGATTAATACCTACAATGCCTTTGTGCAAATTCTATTAACGGAAGATCCTGCACTTTTTGATGATAGAGGCGCTTTCTTTAAAGCAGATCAAATCAATGTTGGTGGAGAATTATTAAGCCTTGATTTTATAGAACATGGAATTATTAGGGGCTCTAAAGTTAAATTATCAATGGGATTTATGAAAGATCCTTTTGCTAGCAAATTGGAAAAACAATTTAGGGTAAGTGAAACAGACGGAAGAATTCATTTTGCCTTGAATTGCGGAGCTACTTCTTGTCCTTATGTGGCGGTTTACAGTGCTTATGAATTAGACAAAGAATTGGATCAGATAACCCGTCAGTTTTTAAAAAGGACAACAAAATATGACCAAAGCGAAGACGAAGTATATGTCACCACACTTTTCAGTTGGTTTAAAGGCGATTTCTCAGATAAAGGTGGAGTAATCGGATTTTTAAGAAAATATGATTGCATTCCGGAAGATGCTGATCCGGATGTCAATTATAAAGAGTACGACTGGACATTGGATTTAGGGAATTTCACGGACTTGCAGTAAAGAAGCTTTTCAACTATAGTAGTTTAATAGTTTTTGGTTTATAATTCTCTCAATCAGTTATCTGGTTGGGAGATGTTTAAAAAGCCTCATTAAAAGCAATATAAAATCCATTGCTGTCTTTTCCGACAGCATAATCCAATCTTACGTTGATGTGTTTTTTGGTGTCAAAAGTGAAGCGCAAACCAGCACCTCCGGCATAATTCCATCTGTTCATACCATAGTCTCCCCAAGTGGGGGCGGTTTGGCCGGCAGAACCAAAAGCTGTTAGTCCTATCCTCCAGAAAAGTTCTTGTCTTATTTCAACTTGTCCCAGCAATAGATTGTTGTCTTGGAAGTAGCCTTGAAAATAGCCTCTCATTTTTTTATTACCACCCAATTGTGCCAGTCTATTGAAAGGAACATTCCCAATATTCGACCATGAGAAGGCGTTAGCGGCCAAAACCGTTTTGTCGGCAGGGGAATAATAATAGGCATAGTCAAATGAAATGGCGGTGTAATTATGCGTACTGCCCGTATATTGATGATTGAATTCAATAAAACTTTCTAAATAATGGCCATTTCTTGGATAGTAAACGCCATCCCTGGTGTCATAAATCATGGCAGGTCCTAAACCACTGGTTCTGTTGTAAGTGCCTCCTGAAAAATCCTCTTGCTGAAAACTTCCGGCATTGTCCCACATGAAGATATCATAATTTTCAAACCAGTATCGACCTCCCACAAATAAATTAGGTGCGGTCTCTTTTAATAAAAACACACGTACTCTGGGGAAACTGGCCCTATAAGTTGAAAAGACATCCTGTTGTCCATTGTTTCCGATGCCGTAGAAAGGGTAGGCATAATTATAATAGCCCAGTTCGCCTATACTTCTCCATTTGTTCTGATCCCAGAAAATCTGAAAAGGCACGAATATTAAAGTTTGTTGTTTAGTGGTATAACCCGCAGCCAATTGAACCTGACTGGCATTGATCGGTTTTTTTCTGCTGGTGAAAAAATTATATAAAATGGCTGCGCCATAGAAAAGCCCTGCTTCAGGGGTATAATAAACCACGGGCAATGGGAAAAGAGAATTTTTATCAGTTTCGTAAATAGCGGTGTCTAGGTCAACTGTTTTCTTATCAATGTTATCCTGAGAAAATGCAATTTCTGTTGTCATTACGCTAAGAGTAATAACTGCAAAAAATGAAAATACAAAGTTTTTAAAGGATTGTTCCATGATTATTGAAATTGATAAAATTATATTTTTGTATTCAGATAATTATAGATTATTTTCAATTCAGCTTTGATTGTTTATAATCAATTCGAAATATAATGAGAAATTATGGAAGGATGTAAACTGCATCCAGTTCATTAATTTTTTTGGAATCTAAAATGATAAAATATTTATTTGTCTTATTTCTGCCACTCATTAGCCTGCCGCTTTCTGCCCAAAATTCGGAAGTGGATAGCTTATTAAATGTAGCGGAAAATTCAAATGATAGTATTAAAGCTAGCATTTACCTTGATTTGGCAATTGGCTACCGGTCAGTCCAGCCTGATGTGGCACTGAAATATGCTAATGATGCCTTAAAATTAGCAAAACAGAATGATAATTATACCGCCAAGGCGAGCGCCCTACATGTTTTAGGAGCTATTTATACGGTTTTAGGAGATTATGAAAAAGCTATTTCAAACCTACTGGAATCGCTTAGAAATTATGAGCTTTTGGGTGATTCCAAAGGCGTAGCAAACTCTTCCAATAGCTTGGGTATTTTATATTTCAATCAAGAAGATTACGAGAATGCCAAGAAATACTATAATAAAGCTTTGAACCTAATTGATTCCTCCGAATACGCCATGAGCACAGGGGTATATAAATTAAATATAGGCGAAGTCTATCAGGCAACAGGTGAAAACGAAAAGGCATTAAAATTAGAAATGGATGCCTACAATATTTTTAATCAATTAGGAGATATCAATGGAATGGCATATGCCTTAGGTGTGCAAGCTAAGGTTAATTATCAACTAGGCAATAATTATGAAGCCATAGAAATGACTAAAGAAGCTTTAGACTATTTAATTGAAGACCAAGATTATCTGGGGGCAGTAGAATACTTAAATTTTTTAGTAAAAGTTTATATTAGTACTAATAAATGGTCATCGGCTGAGGATAATGCGCAGGCGGCATTAAAAATTGCTAGACAAATGAATTCCCTTAAATGGAAGATTAAATCCTTTGATAATTTATCGAAAATCTTCTATCAAAAAGGCATGCATCAATTAGCCTATCAATTTAAAGACTCAGCCTATAATTATGAGAATCAGCTCATGGATGAAGAAAAGCAAAAGCAAATTGCAAACTTGAGGGTTATTTATGAGTCTGAACAAAAGGAGCAGGAAAATGAAATATTAAGAATAGACCAAGAGCTCAAACGAAAGCAAATAACACAACAGCGAATTTTGAATTTAGCGATAATCAGTATTCTGGTCATATTGATTGTATTTGCAGTTGTGACTTTCCGGGCAAAAAACCAAAAGCAAAGGGCTAATAATCAATTACGAGTTCAAAATGAGGAAATTCGCCAACAAAGAGAGGAAATAGAGACACAAGCGGAACGATTAAAGAGCATTAATTCGGACGTGGTGAGAAAAAATGAGTTGATTGAAGAAAAAAACAAAAACATTACTGATAGTATCAATTATGCAAAGCGAATTCAAACCGCACTATTGCCTTTCTCGCATCGAATCAGCAAGCAATTAGAAGATTACTTCATATATTATAATCCTAAGGATATCGTTAGCGGAGATTTTTATTGGTTTAGTGAATCTGAAGATAAAGTAATATTGGCGGTAGCTGATTGCACTGGTCATGGCATCCCAGGTGCTTTTATGAGTTTTATAGGACATGACATGTTGAATCATATCGTGAATTTCAAAGGCATTACCCAGCCTAACGAAATCCTTAAACAGCTAAAATTGAGTGTTATACATATCTTGAGACAAGAGCAAAGCGACAATAGGGACGGGATGGATATCTCAATTTGTGTCTGGGATAAAAAGAATAATAAAGTTTACTTCTCTGGTGCCAATCATTCTTTAATATATATTCAAAACAAGCAACTTCAACAAATTAGAGGTAATAAAACAACGGTAGGTTTAGATGAGAAAAGAAATATTAAAGATTTTGATAATCATGAAATCAACCTAGTGGGTGATACTTGCTTTTACTTGTTTTCTGATGGGTATGTAGATCAGTTTGGAGGTGATAGGGATAAAAAATTTATGATCAGAAATTTCAGGGAATTGCTATCTACCAATCATATGAAAAAAATGGAAACGCAGGGAATGATTTTAAGAGAGACGATAGAAGAATGGATGGCAAATAGTGAGCAAGTTGATGATATGCTAGTTTGGGGATTCAGGGTTTTTAGTTGATAGTATTGCGCTAGTTGCCTTTTTATTACGCCCTTTCAGGGCTTAAGAGTGTGTTCATTTTTTATCAGAGGACTTCACTCTATGTTTTGATATTATACCCTTTTAAGGCTGAACTTAGGACTATACCAGATTTCATCTGATTATTCTTTTTTCATAAAAAAATACTTATTCTTCCACAGGGATTGCTTATAATGGTATAGGTTTGCAGAAACTCTTAGGCACGAAGGGCTAATATATTTCAACGTAGGGTGTAGCCCTACACTCATAAAACTGAAACTCAACCAAGCCCTGAAAGGGCGAAATATATTGGGTGATAGAATAGATTTCCCACATTTAAAATAGTAAATATTTTTACCATGAAATCAATATTTTTTAATAATAGAGGCGAAATCCCTCAAAACCGCTAATTTTCCCCTAAAATCATATTTATAAATCATTGACAATGAATTAATTAAAAGCAATCTTACTTTTTTCTATGCTTAACTGATTCATCCTATTATTTTTGCACCATGACAGAGCAAATTATTATTCTTGATTTTGGGTCGCAGTATACTCAACTCATTGCCAGAAGAGTCCGCGAACTCAATGTTTATTGTGAAATACATCCCTTCTATGATGCCCCTGAATTAACACCAGATGTGAAAGGCGTGATTCTTTCAGGAAGCCCTTGTTCCGTTAGAGACGAGGATTCCCCTAAAATTGATCTTGAAAAATACCGAGGAAAAATTCCGTTATTGGGAGTTTGTTATGGTGCGCAGTATTTGGCTCAAAATAATGGTGGAGAGGTTCTGCCTTCTGAAATCCGAGAATATGGTCGTGCCAAACTTACAAGCTTTGATGCGGATAATGATTTGCTGAAAAATTTGACCAAGGGCTCACAAGTTTGGATGTCACATGGCGACACTATCAAAACTTTGCCGGAAGGTTTTAAAATTATTGCCAGTACCCCTTCAGTGGAAGTGGCCGCTTTCGAATTGGAAAACGAGCCTACTTTTGGTATTCAATTTCATCCCGAAGTGACTCATACGATTGAGGGTAAACAACTATTGGAAAATTTCTTGGTTAAAATCTGTGGTTGCTCCCAAGATTGGACTTCCGAGATATTTGCTGATATTACAATAGCAGAGTTAAAAGAACAACTAGGACAAGATAAGGTAGTGTTGGGCCTCTCTGGAGGAGTAGATTCTTCTGTAGCTGCCATGCTGATTCATCATGCGATTGGCAAAAATCTTTACTGCATTTTTGTAGACAACGGTTTGCTAAGAAAAAATGAGTTTGAAGAGGTATTGGATTCCTATAAGCACATGGGTTTAAATGTAAAAGGAGTTGATGCCAAAGACCAATTTTATAAAGCTTTAGCAGGGATATCAGATCCTGAAGGCAAAAGAAAAGCAATTGGAAAAACTTTTATAGACGTTTTTGACCAAGAAGCTAAAGCCATCAAAGATGTGAAATGGTTAGCTCAAGGAACCATTTATCCTGATATCATCGAATCTGTTTCAGTAAAGGGTCCATCGGCCACTATTAAATCTCATCATAATGTAGGTGGGCTGCCAGAGAAAATGAATTTAAAGGTGGTTGAGCCTTTGAAAACACTTTTTAAAGACGGTGTACGTTCAGTTGGCAAAGCGCTGGAAATAGATCATAAAATTCTAGGAAGACACCCATTTCCGGGGCCAGGTTTGGCTATCCGAATTTTGGGAGATGTAACTCCAGAGAAAGTAAATATCATCCAAGAAGTAGACTCAATTTTTATTGGAATGATGAAAGAAAGAGGGCTTTATGACCAAGTTTGGCAAGCTGGCTCTATCCTATTACCCATCCAATCTGTTGGTGTGATGGGAGATGAAAGAACCTACGAGCGAGTGGTGGCACTTAGGGCCGTAGCAAGTGTGGATGGAATGACAGCCGATTGGGTACATTTACCGTATGATTTTCTAAGTGACGTATCGAATGAAATTATCAATAAAGTAAAAGGAGTAAACAGGGTGGTTTATGATATAAGTTCTAAACCCCCAGCCACTATTGAATGGGAGTAAGCAGTTTAAATTTAAACTTGTCTGGCTTTGTAAACAGGGTTCGACAGAGCAGGATTAATTAATGTTTTAATAAAAATAGCATGCGATCAAAATCATTAGTCATTTTCGGATTGATATTTATAATTAGTGCATTCCAGCTGAATGCCCAAGTAAATTATCAATCAGAGTACTTGTCTGGGAAGAATTATTTTAAATCAGGTGATTATCAAAGGGCTCAAAATCACTTCAAGAATTTACTTGATTTGAACGAAAACAATCCTTTCTATTTATATGCCTCTTATTTTTATGGTATTTCTGCTTATGAAACTGGGAATAAAGACCGAGCGCTTGAAGTGCTAGGGAATATCAGGACTACCCACTCTGATTGGGAGAAAATTGATGAGGTTAATCTATGGTATGGAAAAATGCTGATGCAGGAAGGGAACTTGATGAAAGGTCTTAATGTCTTGAACAGCACTGAAAAAGATGATTTGAAAATTATAGCGAATGAAATTAAAAAAGTGACTTTGTTCGCCTATGATAGTATCCCTCTATTGCAAAAAGCCATGGAGCTTAATCCATACGATGAGGTTCTAGCGAAATATTTGGCTAAGAAGATAAATGAACAACCCATGGTTGATCGTCAGGTTGAGTTGATGGAATTTTTGATCGACTCTTTTGATTTGAATCGTGCTAGTTTCGATTTTGTAGATAAAAGTGTGACAGAAAAAAAGGATAAGTATAGGGTAGCTGTGTTGTTGCCATTAATGGCAGAAAGTCTGTCCACCTCAAAAGGAAGCAAGGGAAATCAATTTGTACTGGATTTGTATCAAGGTATAAAAATTGCCATAGAGGAGTTAAACGCCAACGGTCAGAAGATCGAGCTATTTTCTTACGATACTGACCGAGATAGCCTTAAAACCACTAAAATTATTGAAAGTGGAGAGTTATTGGAAATGGATATGATAATTGGTCCACTTTATCCGATTCCAGCAAGTTTGGTTCGAGATTATTCTTATAAACATAAGATTAATATGGTAAATCCATTGTCAACTAATTCAGAGACCATAGCCGCTAATCCGTATTCATTTTTGATGAAATCAACAGCAGAAACAAGAGCGAAAACAGCCGCTAAGTATGCAATTGAAAATATGGAAAGTAAGAATGCTACAATTTTTTACGGTAGCAAATCCCAAGATTCAGTTTTTGCATATACTTACAAAAGGATGCTTGAGGCGGATTCATTTAATATTACTTGGATGGCGGCATCTAGATCCGCTGTAGCTAGTACCGAAATTCTAAGGTCTTTAACGGAGGTTTATGATGATGACACTACATATACAGGAGGTAAAGTTTACATTAGCAATACTGTAAAGGTAAAAGTGGGAGACGGAGATTCATTAATAATGACTAGAGATACCATAGGACATATTTTGGTCGCATCTTCTGATAATTTACTAGTCTCGAATGTACTAAGTGCCCTTGACACCAGAAGAGATAGCATTCCAATAATCGGCTATGATGAGTGGCTGGACTTCAATCAAATTTCCTTTGACCAGCTTCAAAGAATGGGGGTAGTGATGATAGGTCAAAATTATTTTGACTTCAGTTCATCCGATGTAGCAAAATTTAAAGAGAATTATAGAAAAAAGTTTAACAAATTGCCTTCACAATATAGTTATGATGGTTACGAAACTATGTGGTTTTTTGGAACACAGTTGATTGAATTTGGCAATTATTTCCAATACGGTTTATATAACGAAGGCTTTCAAAATGGGCATCTTTATTTTGGGTTCGATTATACTAATGCAAATGATAATCAAGTAGTGCCAATCATGAAAATGCAGGATTTGGAGTTAAAAATGTTGAATTTTGAACAAGTAGAAGAAAAACCATCAGTTTTTACAGATTAATTTTAGAAAATCGAAAATCATTTTATTTATGCTGGACAAGTCCAATAGCAAAGAATTATTTAAAAAAGCACAAAATTTTATTCCCGGTGGGGTTAACTCACCTGTTCGTGCCTTCAAGGCAGTGGGAGGAGACCCAATATTTGTAAAAAGTGCTAAAGGTGCTTACATGTTTGATGAGGATGGAAACCGCTACATCGATCTTATCAATTCGTGGGGACCTATGATCTTAGGACATGGGAATGAGGCCATTGAAGCTGCAGTTGCTAACGCATTAAAAAGCTCTCTTTCGTTTGGAGCACCCACTGCAAAAGAAATTGAGATAGCAGAATTAATTACCCACATGGTGCCTTCTATCGAAAAGGTAAGGATGGTAAATTCTGGTACCGAGGCTACTATGTCTGCAGTACGATTGGCCAGAGGTTATACGGGCAAGGACAAGGTATTAAAATTTGAAGGATGTTATCATGGACATGGCGATAGCTTTTTAATTGCTGCAGGAAGTGGAGCTGCAACTATGGGTACCCCAAACTCGCCTGGTGTTACCAAGGGAACTGCAAAAGATACGTTGACTGCACCATTTAACGATTTGGAAGCTGTTAAAAACATTGTAGAGCAAAATAAAGGTGAGATTGCCGCATTAATCGTTGAACCTGTCGCGGGAAATATGGGGTGCGTAATTCCTAAAGATGGATATCTGGAAGGACTCCGGGAAATCTGTGATCAGGAGGGTATAGTTTTGATTTTTGATGAAGTGATGACTGGTTTCAGATTATCAAAAGCCGGGGCACAGGGAATTTTCGGTGTAAAACCAGACATAACTACGCTTGGTAAAATAATTGGTGGTGGAATGCCAGTAGGAGCCTATGGAGGGAAGAAGGAAATTATGGATTTTGTGTCTCCACAAGGGCCTGTCTACCAGGCAGGAACGCTTTCAGGTAATCCGATTGCAATGTCAGCCGGTCTTATGATGCTACATTATTTGAATGATCATGATGAGGTTTATGAGCAGATTGGGGCATCTGGGAAATATTTAGCCAAAGAATTAGCAAAAGTAAATGCTGCCTTAGGGAAGAATTATACTATTAACCAGTTAGGTTCTATGATTAGTATATTTTTTACAGACCAAACTGTTGATAATTTTGATGGAGCTAAAAGTTGTGATACAGAAATGTTTGGTAAATACTTTCAGGGTATGCTAAATGAAGGAGTTTATCTTCCTCCTGCACAATTTGAATCTTGGTTTTTATCAACATCTTTGTCTGCTGAAGATTTGGACCATATCGTGAAATCACACGAGACTGTTATGAAAAACCTCATTTTATAAATGGATTCTGAAAAATTATTCGCTATTTTTCAATAATTTAATATTGATTTTGTTCATTTAGGGACTACATTTATTGTAGTCCTAATTAATTATTATATTTACAGCTGTAAAAAATAGAATTATAGTGAAGATAGTAAAACTTATTCTGATCATTTTGGTGTCATGCTGCTCTGTATTTACTGTGGAGGCACAGTTTAGAAGAAGCACTGAAAACAAAACTGTGACCTTCGAAGAAATGTATAATGATCCCTACGATATCAATAAATTGTTTATTGGTATTACTCCTGCCTACGGGGATATACATGTCACCAACATTACTTCTGGTTTTGGAGTAGACGCTACCTATTATTTAAAAGATAAAATGCATTTCAAAGCCCACGCTAGAACTCCATACTTTATAGGAAGTGATTTTGCTAGAAATGCAGCCCAAAAAAATGGCTTTGACCCGCAATCTAGAGCTAGAACGTACTTTTTTGCAGAGGCAAGTGCCTCTTACCATATCTGGGATAAAGAACAAGAATCTGAAAGTCGAATACCGTTATATTCAAAGAATTATCAGGGTGCTGAGTGGGCAGCCAAAGTTCCCAAAACAGCAGATATTCCTAATAAAAGAAGAGAAATATTATTTGCTCGATTAGGAGGGGTGTACTACGAAACAACTTCCGAATTGAGTAGAGCAATTGCTTCTCAAGGCGTTATAGTTAATCCTGTAGGCGAAACCGAAGAATCTGTAAATTCAATTTCAGGAGAAAAAGAGGAAGCTGTTTTTGGTAATGTATTAGGAGCAGGAGTTTCCGTAGGTGGAGGATTTACATGGATTAAAAACTTTGCGGCCAAACCTGATAAAACTTATGAAGAGCTAGTGGACGACCATGTATTTTCAACTTTTATGGATCTATTTATATTTCCTATGGTGACAGTTGAAAATTTCTTTCATCAGCCCGCCGGTGCCAATCAGTTTTTTGAATATGATGCTTCTTCTATTAACACATTTATGTTTGGAGGTAGAATCGGAATTGACGGACATTTTAACAGAACACTTGGTTGGGGTTATGGTGCTGAAATTGGCATGAGACCTGGGCTTCAGAAAAGAGGCTTTTATGGACTCCTGAAAATTACTTTCCCGATGTATGGCACCAAGCTTGATTATGGTGTCGAGGCATTTGGAAGATAGAATTAACTCCAAAAAGATTAAAAAAATAATTACAATTATTGATAAGCTTATAAAGCCTTGTATTTTTTTGATAAATACAAGGCTTTTTTTATAGAGGTAAAGTATTAAATCAGTAATTTAACCAATCAAACACTGAGTTAACTTTAAATCAATTTAATAATGGGTGTATTAGATTTAATAACCTTACTTATATTTCTAGCTGCTGTTTTCACCTTTATAAATGTTAATTATTTAAAACTTCCTTCTACGATTGGATTGATGATTATTGCATTAGTCTTATCAATTTTGATTCTTTTATCTGGATACATTTTTCCGGAAATTACTGATTTGGCGATTTCCATTGTTTCTGAGTTCGATTTCAAGGAGGTTTTATTAGATGTAATGCTAAGTTTTTTATTGTTTGCTGGGGCATTATCTATTAATGTAAAGCAACTAAAAGAGGAGCGCTGGCCAATTTTGATTTTCGCTACGGTTGGTGTATTGATTTCCACCTTTGTGGTTGGCTTTTTGATGTTTTACATATTTGGCTTTTTTGGCTATCAAATTGATTTGATTTATTGTTTGCTGTTTGGTGCTTTAATTTCACCTACTGATCCAATTGCTGTTTTGGCCCTGCTATCAGATGCTAAAGTTTCGAAAAAATTAGAAATTAAAATTGCTGGAGAATCACTATTTAATGACGGTATAGGAGTAGTGGCATTTTTGACAATTCTGGGTTTAGCCCAGACAGGTGTTAGCGATTTTAGTATTGGAAGCATCCTCGGCCTATTTGGAATGGAAGTGGGGGGTGGATTGTTGTTAGGGGCTATATTTGGTTTTTTTGGGCTTAAATTATTAGAAATTATTGATAATGAACATGTTGAGCTAGAGGTGTTAGTAACCCTTTCACTGGTGATGGTATCTTATAAAGCCGCAGAATTCTTTCACATTTCAGGACCATTGGCAGTGGTAGTGCTTGGTTTATTTCTAAGTAAAGAAGGAAATACGGTAGGTAAAAATATTGCTACAGGTGATTACGTGTATAAATTTTGGCATTTAGTTGATGAGGCATTGAATGCAATCCTTTTTATTTTAATAGGTTTGGAAATAATTGTGATTTCAAAGGAGTTCCATCCAGACTACTTTTTAATTGGGTTGTGTGCTATTGTTGTGGTTTTGTTTGCTCGATTGGTCGGGGTCGGAATTCCTGTAAAAATCATGGAGCGTTTGAGAACGTTTGAAAAAAATACGCTGGCAATTCTCACCTGGGGAGGTCTAAGAGGAGGGATTTCAGTTGCTTTGGCTCTTTCCATTCCTGATGATTTTGAAGCAAAAAACATAATATTGTCTGCCACTTATTCAGTAGTGGTTTTCTCCATTTTAGTGCAGGGATTGACAATAAAGAAATTGGTACCAAAAAAGTAAGAACTTACATATTCCAAGTAGAATATGCTCTAGTATTCTATTTTTATCTGATATTTATCCAATAGTCCACCGATTCCATCATTGGAGAATTTGGCATTCTTTAGTTTATTAATTTCTGGATTAATACTATAGTTTAATGTATTTCTAAAATCAGATTTTTGTAAATCGCAGTTTTCAAATACAGCACCTGATAAATCTGAGTTTTGAAAGCTGACTTCTCTAAGATCACTATCACTAAAATCAACTTCAATAAGTTTAGAGTGTATAAATTTTGATTTCATTAGTTGAAGCTGGTAGAAAATTGAATGATTGAGCTGGCAAGAATCAAAATTTACTGTTAGACCAAAGGCATTACATTCATCAAAATGGACGCCAAGTATTTTGCAACCTTTGAAATTAACAGTCTGAAATGACGTGTTTTTTGTTTTTGCTGAACTTAAGTTACAATCCTCAAAGTCGCAATCAATAAATTTAAGATTCGATAAATCACAGTTCTGAAAGTTACAATTGATAAAAGTACAATGCTCAAACTCATTATATTCAATTGAGGATTCCGAAAAGTTGATAGCTTTAAAATTTTCTTCAGTAATAATTTTATCCACTTTATTTATTCTGGTTAATTGGCAAGTTAAAAAATTATGGATTCAGATGTTAATACAACTGCCAATTTGTAATAGAGATGACATATATCATCTAATTCGTAACTTTTGTTACGCCTCGATGAATGTTGCTACATTAATTTTGTTTTTAAGATTTGGACAAATCATTGTGCAAATAGTTTAAAGGTTGTTGTACAAAAATAAATTTTAACTAGAATATTATATGAGTCAATTATTAGAGTGGATAAGCCAACCGTGGCCATGGTATGTTGCCGGTCCTTTGATTGCAGTGGTAATGTTTTCCATGCTTTTCTTTGGAAAATCTTTTGGCCTTTCAGCAAATCTCAGGACCATGTGTTCCATTTTAGGAGCTGGAAAGTCCTGTGACTTTTTCGATTTTAATTGGAGAGATCAAATGTGGAATCTGGTGTTTGCTGCAGGATTGGTTTTAGGTGGATTGATATCCTATTTGTATTTGGGAAATGATCAAGCCGCACATATTTCTGAAACTACTATTGCTGAGCTACAAGCCTTTGGCATTGAGAATCCTGGCAAGAATGTAGTACCTGTAGAGATTTTTAATTGGGAATCATTACTAACTGTAAAAGGAATCATATTTATAGTAATTGGTGGGTTTTTAGTTGGATTTGGTACTCGTTATGCGGGTGGCTGTACTTCCGGGCATGCTATATCGGGGTTAAGCGATTTACAACCCGCCTCATTGTTGGCTGTGGTTGGATTCTTCATTGGAGGTCTCATCATGACTTACTTTATACTACCCTATTTGCTTGTACTTTAATTAATTCAAAAAATCAAACAGGATAAAATGAAATTTTTTAGATATTTATTTATAGGAACCATATTTGGAATTACGCTGGCAAAGGCGGAAGTTATTTCTTGGTTTAGGATTTATGAAATGTTTAAGTTCCAATCATTCCATATGTATGGTGTTATTGGATCGGCTGTAATTTTGGGAATTATAGTCATTCAGATCATTAAGAGAAAGAAGTTGAAGTCAATTGATGGAGATAGAATTATTGTAGCTCCAAAGCAATTTAGCTGGGCTAGATATTTAATTGGGGGTTCGATATTTGGATTAGGATGGGCTCTAACAGGAGCGTGCCCAGGTCCCATGTTTATTCTTTTAGGAAATGGGGTAGGCGTAATCTTAGTGGTGATTGCTTCAGCTGTTTTGGGAACTTATGTTTATGGTAAAATAAGACATAAATTGCCTCATTAAAAATGCATTCTTTTGCACCCATATTTTGATACCTAATACAAAAAAATGGACTTTTTAAGATTATTGAGGATTACCACCGCGGCACTGACCGGTATAGTGGCTATCGTTTTTCTTCTTTTTTTAGGGGTGTTAGTCTTGGACGATGTTCCTAACTGGTTGGGATCCACTTTATCAAATGAGCAAAAGGAATGGAGCATACCGAATATTGAGACTGATTTGCCTGATGGAAAAAAAGGCAAGAAAGTTAAATTTGGATATCTATTGGCAACCGAATCCCCTAAGTGGATGGGGCCTCAGGTCATTGATAAAGATAAAAGACTATATGCTGGAAATAATCTGACTTGTCAGAACTGCCATCTGGAGGCAGGAACTAAGCCAGGTGCTGGTTCATGGGTGGGAGTAACTAATCGTTTTCCGCAGTTCAGAGGTAGGGAAAATAAAATTGGCAGTATTGAGGAAAGGATTAATGGGTGTATGGAGCGCAGTATGGACGGGAAGTCTTTACCGGACGATTCAGAGCAAATGGAAGCTTTGGTTGCTTATATGGAATGGTTGAGTGTGGGTGTTCCTGAAGATACAGTGGATTGGTATAAAGGATTTGTAAGCATAAAAATACCTGCCGTCAAAGCAGATACTATTTTTGGAAAACAGGTTTACATTAATGAATGTCAAGTTTGCCATGGTGAGAATGGACAAGGGACTAAATTAGCCGATGAAAGAAAAGGTTATCAGTATCCGCCATTATGGGGTGATGATTCTTTTAATCACGGAGCTGGTATGCATAGAGTGTTAACGGCTGCGCAATTTATTAAAGCTAATATGCCGCATTTAATTGCAACAAAAGAAAACCCGAAACTGACAGATGAGCAAGCCTATCATGTTGCTGCTTACATTAATAGCTTCAGTAGACCCAAGAAACCTAAAACAGAAGAGGATTTTCCGGATCTAAAATTGAAGCCAGTATCCACTGCTTACGGTCCTTGGGATGATCCATTCCCAGCTGAACAACATCAATTTGGTCCTTTTCAGCCTATTATTCAATATTATGATAGTGTCTATCAAATCAAGAAAACTAAATAAATGAAGTTTACTTCTATATTTTTGTCCTACTTTTTATCCACTTTTCTAGTTTTAGCTCAAGAAGATGAGACTGAAAGCAAAAGAGGGAATATAAGCGGTCATTGGCGAAATTACTATATGCATTCTTTCAATGAAGGAGAATTGCAGGATTGGTATGCGGTAGCCACGGGCTTAAAATTTAAATATACCTATGATTTCAATAAGCATTGGCAAGTTGGAGGAGCAGTATACAGTAGCTGGAATACTGGGGTTGGAAATGTCCAAACCACTGACCCAACAACTGGGAGGAGTAGCCGATATGTAGCAGGAAACTTTAATGTCCAGGATTTATCTCAAAGATTCATAGCTTATCCCGGTGAATTGTATGTGCAATATAAGAATGAAAATCATCAGCTTAAGATGGGTCGGCAGACTTTCTTTTCGCCTTTTATGAATGGTCAGGATGGTAGAATGATTCCAACACTTTTTGAGGGGGCATTTTATAAATACGAAAAGAAAGAGAAGCTAAGGTTTCAATTAGGTGCAATCAACAGAATTGCTCCAAGAAGTTACAATGGATTTGAAAATATTGGTCAAACATTGGGGATTTATCCTGTAGGGAGAGATATCAATGGTCAAGGAAGCGAATACAGAGAAAATACAACATCAGATTATGTGGCATTAACTAATCTTGATTATCAAATTACTGGTGATTTTAAAGTTGAGCTGTGGGATTATTATGTGGATAATATTTTCAATGTTTTGTATGTAAAACCCACCTACAATTTTAAAAACTCCGGCTTAGCATTTTCGGTAGAATGGTTGCTACAAAATAGGATAGGAGAGGGCGGAAATCCAGATCCTGCTTTCCAATATGTGCAAAATGAAACGGCTCAAATTTTTGGCGCTCAGCTATCTCATTCTCTACCAAATGGAAAAATCAGTTTAGGATATGATCACATTACGGCTCAAGGCAGATTTTTATTTCCTCGGGAGTGGGGCAGGGAGTTTTTATTCAGTTTTCAGAAGAGAGAAAGAAGTGAAGGGTTTGGAAATAATCATGCAGTTGTGATGTATTACCATCAGAATTTCAATTTTTCTAATCAAAACGTAAAATCAATTTTCAGCTTTGGTCATCAATGGAGACCATCGGTGAGCGAACCAGTATTAAACAAATATGCCATTCCCAATTATATGCATGTCAATCTGGATTTGTTTTATGAAAATGTAAAGTGGAAAGGCTTTAAGCCTGAGTTGCTCCTCACATATAAACATGGAACAGGAGATTTTCCTGATAATCCTGTATTCATTCTCAACAAAGTAAATCTGTTCTTGATCAATGCGATTGTGAATTACAATTTTTAAAAATACAAAAGACTTCCTTGCGGAAGCCTTTTGAAACATGAAACACCTCTCGGTGTAAACTACGGAAACGGTATTTTATTTAAAATTGGGCTTCTTCAGTTGAGCCTTTTAAAGCTGTGGTAGAAGATTTACCTTGCATGACTGCATTTTGCACTGCGTCAAAATAACCTGTTCCTACAAATGCCTGGTGTTTAACCGCTTTAAAACCTTGCTTCTGTAGAGCAAATTCTCTTTGTTGCAATTCAGAATACCCAGCCATGCCTTTGTTTTTATAAGCAGTTGCTAATTCGAACATAGCAGTATTCAATGCATGGAAGCCAGCTAGCGTTATGAACTGGAATTTGTATCCCATTTCAGCTAGTTTTTCTCGGTATTCTAACATCTCATTTTCAGTCAGCTTTGCTGCCCAATTGAAAGATGGAGAGCAATTGTAAGCCAGCATTTTGTTTGGATATTTTTCCTTGATGGCCTGAGCAAATTCCCTAGCCTCTCCTAAGTCAGGATGAGAAGTTTCACACCACACTAGATCAGCATATGGAGCATAAGCAAGACCACGGTTAATCGCTTGTTCCAAGCCGTTTTTTACGCCAAAGAATCCTTCGGAAGATCTTGTTCCATCAAGAAATTTACGATCTCTTTCATCAACATCTGACGTCAATAAATTAGCAGCATCTGCATCAGTTCTGGCAATGATCAGGGTAGGAACTCCCATCACATCTGTTGCTAGTCTTGCAGATATTAACTTATTGATAGCTTCTTGTGTAGGGACTAATACTTTTCCGCCTAGGTGGCCACATTTTTTGGCTGAGGATAGTTGATCTTCGAAATGCACACCAGCAGCACCAGCTTCTATCATCCCTTTCATAAGTTCGAAGGCATTCAAGTTGCCACCAAATCCAGCTTCCGCATCAGCTACAATTGGAGCCATCCAGTGAATATCACCATCGCCACTTACGGATTGAATTTGATCTGCCCTCAGCAAAGCATTATTAATTCGTTTTACCACATTCGGAACACTGTCGGCTGGATATAAACTTTGGTCAGGATACATCTGTCCGGCCAAGTTCGCATCAGCCGCTACTTGCCATCCGCTTAAGTAAATCGCTTTTAAACCGGCTTGAACTTCCTGCACTGCTTGATTACCAGTTAAGGCGCCCAATCCTGCTACGAAATCTTCTTTCTTTAATAAGTCCCACAATCTTTCAGCGCCTAATCTGGCTAAACTGTGATCGATTTTTACAGTCCCTGCAAGTTTTACCACTTCTTCAGCCGTGTAAGTTCGTTCTACATCCTTCCATCTTGGGTTAGTGGTCCAATCGGATATTAATTGATTTACTTTTTCTTGATTAGTCATCTCGTTATGATTTATAGTAGTTTTAAAATTGATTTTATAAATAAGGGTAAGCTTTAAGCGTTAGGAAATCCTCAAATTCTTCGCTTTTCACCAGTTTTTTTAGGATGTCTCTCGCTATTGCTATTTTTCCTGTTTCAACCCGTTTTTGACCGAGCATTTCCTTCACTTTTTCGGTTTCTTCCTCTAAGAGCATGCAAAACAATGCTCGGTTAAAGATCTTACCATTTTTAAAGGATATTTGGTGATGATACCATTGCCATAACTGTGCTCTGCTAATTTCCGCTGTAGCGGCATCTTCCATCAAATTATAGATAGCAGCAGCCCCGATTCCTTGAAGCCAAGATTCAATGTATAAAAGCGCCACATTGATGTTCATACGAACTCCTTTTTCAGTAACCTCTCCATACATCACATTGGGGCTGGTTAAGGCGGAAGGAGTGGTAGTAAACTCTTCTCTTTTATTATGCTTTTGATGCGGTTTATCTCCAATAATTTGGTCGAAAACTGCTTCAACAGCAGGTATTAGAGCTGGATGTGCCACCCAACTTCCATCATAGCCTGCCAAAGCTTCCTCTGTTTTATCATTTCTGACTTTATCCAATATTTTCTGATTTTGCTCCTCATCTTTGGTAGGGATGAAAGCAGACATACCACCAATCGCATGAGCACCTCTTTTATGGCAAGTCTTTACCAAAAGATTAGCATATGCTTTCATGAAAGGAACTTGCATGGTTACTTCATTTCTATTAGGAAGAATGTAGTCTGGCCGATCTCTAAATTTCTTGATAAAGCTGAAGATGTAATCCCATCTGCCAGCATTAAGTCCTGCCATATGATCTCTTAGCTCATAAATAATCTCCTCCATCTGAAAAGCAGCTGTAATAGTTTCTACTAACACAGTGGCTTTGATAGTACCAACGGGTATTCCCAGTTCATTTTGGGCAAATACAAAAACTTCATTCCATAATCTTGCTTCAAATCTGTGTTCTAATTTCGGCAAGTAAAAGTAGGGTCCACTTCCGTTTCTGATCAGTTCATGAGCATTATGAAAGAAATATAAACCGAAGTCAAAAAGCGAAGCTGAAATGGGTTCCCCATCTACCAAAAAGTTTTTTTCTGATAAATGCCAGCCTCTAGGTCTCACTTTTAATACCGCAGGATTTGCTTTTAACTTGTAGCTTTTGCCTTGGTCAGAAGTAAAATCAATCTGCTTTCGTATTGCATCATACAAATTTTGCTGTCCTTCAGTTATGTTTTTCCAGCTTGGACTGGTTGCATCTTCGAAATCAGCCATAAAGACCTTTGCTCCGGAATTTAAAGCGTTGATGATCATTTTCCTGTCCACCGGTCCGGTGATTTCTACTTTTCGGTTTTGTAAGTCTTTTGGTAAGGGTGCAATTTTCCATTCAGGATCATTGCGTATATCCTCAGTAGTTTTCGGAAAGTCTAATTCTTTACCTTGTCGGATTTGATCATACACTTGCTCTCTTTTGCCTAGTAGTTCAAGTCGTTTTTCATTAAACCTTTCATGGAGTTTATTTAAAAATGAAATAGCTTCATCTGTCAATAAATTAAAGCCTTCATTTTCTTCTTTTGTTTGTTTTGCTTTTGCTGATGTAGTTTCCATTTGATTATCAGATTTTTAAGTGTTTGATATTTCAAATGTATAGAAGCGAATAATAAATCGCAAGCGAATATTCGCTATTGGATTTTATTCGCTATATTAGCGAATACTCTTAGGAAGCACCAGATGGAATTATGGTATTGAAAAAAAAATGAAAATAGTTTTTTCGCTTTTAAGGAGAAGTATCGATTAATAAAAAAACAAAGGAGAAATGGCTATATCTCAAGAAAATGTAAAATTAATTTTTGGTTTAAAAGTTAGGCAACTGCGTCTGGAAAAAGGCTTGTCCTTTGCCCAATTATCAAAACTGACAGGATTGTCAGCTTCTTATCTAAATGAGATTGAGAAAGGGAAGAAATATCCTAAGATTGAAAAAATTAATTTACTTTCTGATGCTTTAGAAGTCAGCTTTGACGATTTAGTATCCCTACAACTTTCTAAGAAGCTTGCGCCATTAGGGGAGTTGTTCCAGTCCAATTTATTCAAAGAGCTACCCTTAGAGCTTTTTGGTATTGAACCAGCACATTTATTAGATCTGCTAAGCAATGCTCCTGCTAAATTGGGTGCATTCTTAAGTACCTTAATTGAAATTAGTAGAAATTATGGTCTTAGGGTAGAGAATCTATATCTTAATATGCTGCGCTCTTTCCAGGAAATGCATGATAATTATTTTGAAGGTATTGAGGAGTCTGTAGAAGCTTTCCGTAATCAGGTTTTTAGTGAAATTTCCTATCCTTATACCTATCAGCAATTCGAAGGGGTTCTGAAATCAGAATATAACTATCAGATTTTGCCAAAGGGTCTAGAAAATCAGCAAGAGCTTAAACCACTTCGCTCTATGACCATTCCAAATGAAGCCCCTCAGTTACTCATGAATCCGAAATTGACGGAATCGCAACAGCTTTTTACAATGTCGAAAGAGCTCGGCTACCAGTTTCTAAAATTAGCTCCGAGGCCTTATACATCGAGCTGGGTATCTGTCAATTCATTTGAGGAGGTGCTCAATAATTATAAAGCTTCTTATTTTGCCTGCGCTCTGGCATTACCAGAAAAAGCTATCGTGGAAGATCTGAAAGAATTTCTATCGGAGCCACAGTTTAAAGCAGAATTGCTTTTGAATATTTTAGAAACCTATCAGTGCACACCTGAAATGTTAATGCACAGAATGACAAACCTTTTACCTAAAGTATTCGGTATTAAAGAGTTATTCTTTTTGCGATTTAGCACTTCAGATGAAACGATATTCAAACTTACGAAGGAAATGCATTTGTCAGGATTGCATAATCCTCACGGAACTGCTCTAGACCAACATTACTGCAGAAGATGGGCTTCGATTGAAATATTGAAAGAGCTACGGAATTTAGAGGGAGAGGACCAAGATGCGGTACAATGTAAGGTGCAGCGTAGCCAGTATGTAGATTCCGATAATGAATATTTGATTATTAGTCTGGCTAAGCCTAGTAATAAGAATATTGGGCAAAATAGTAGTGTTTCAATTGGTTTATTGATCAGTCCTCAAATGAAACGTAAAGTGAAATTTCATAACGACCCTGTGATTCCTGTACGGATCGTGAATGAAACTTGTGAGACTTGTCCACTTTATGATTGTCAGGAAAGAGCAGCGCCTGCCCATATTTATGAAGAATCACAGCAGTTAAATGCCATGAAAAAAGCAGTTGATCTATTGATAGGAAAACTGTGATCACGATTTTGATAGCCCGAATTTTAGTTTAATGAGGTTGTTTTGGCTCTGTAACAATAGTTACAATTATAATTGCTCAAATGATTAAATTGAATCGTTATTGAATAATTACACTAAGGAAGTTATGAAAGCCAATATGGGGTCTGCTGATAAAACCGTGAGAATTATATTAGCCATTGCAGTAGGAGTATTGTATTACTTTGGAGTAATTTCAGGCACATTAGCTATTATCTTGGGAGTACTAGCGGTAATATTTGTAGCGACAAGTTTTATTAGTTTCTGCCCGCTTTATCTGCCTTTTGGCATCTCTACAAGACCTAAGTCCACTAAATAAATATGAGCATTAAAAAAAAAGCGACTCTCCTGAGTCGCTTTAAACCAATTAAACTACTACTTATTTAGAATTACCAAGTGTTCTGTCGTCATCTTTTGATATCAAGCAAACTACAAGCTTTTGTGCTGAAAACCCCTTGATTAATTCTTAAAGTATATACGAACTCTTTTAGATACTTGGATTCAATCTTCCATTTGCTTTCCAATTAATTAGCCGAAACAATATTCTTATTTTTGTTATATTATTCTTAGATTAAGAAAACGATTTCAAGTAGAGTTGATTTATACCTATTTGTTGGTAAATAAATCTGCATCTACTGTTTACTGCGTTGTTAAGTTTGATCTTAATAATTAAAACCTCACATGAATATTAATTCTTATAAAATCTATTTATTCATTTTAGTTTTCTCTTTAGGTTGTGAATATGAAAGAATTGCGGGACCCGATGAAAAGTGTCAGACGGAATCTTTAGAATTGGTTGTTGAATCCGTTCAAGATACCCCATGTGGTGAAAGTGATGGTGAAATTATCGTGTCTGTAAACGGAGAAGATGAATATGAATACAGATTGAATGATCAGGACTTTAATGAAAACAACGTATTTACAGGATTGGCTGCTGGAACTTATAGCATTCAGGCTAGAATAGTTAATTCTACTTGTTTGAGTGATGAAATACAAGCTACAATTAATAATGAAGATGGAATTCAATTATCAGTGGTTGCAAAAAGTGATTCTGATTGTGGTGCAAATACTGGCAGTATTACAGTTGCTCAGGAAGGAGGGGTGGAGCCTATTGAATATATCTTGAATAATACTAATGTGCAGGACAGTCCTGAGTTCAATGATTTGTCAAACGGTAGTTATACAGTCGTAGCGCGTGATGCAAACAATTGTGAAGCTGAGATTTCAGGGATTGATATATTGTCTGGTATTAGCTTCATTGATAATATTAAGCCTATTATTACTAGTAATTGTTCGGTTAGTGGTTGCCACAATGGTTCTCAATTTCCTGATTTTTCTGATGATCAAAATATTTTTGAAAACGCTTCCAATATTAAAAATAGAACACAAAGTGGCTCTATGCCACCGGCCGGAAGGCCAGATCTAACAGATGAAGAGGTTCAATCAATAGCCTGCTGGGTGGATGATGGAGCTTTAGATAATTAAATTTATGAAAAAGATAATTGCGGTTTTATTATTACAGTTCTGTGTGTTAACACTTTTAGCTCAAGAAGACAGAATTAAGGTATTCCGAGACACAAGAGTAGTAAATGGTCATTCGACTGAAGTGCTTCCTAAAGGGATAATGAAATTTATTATTTCGCACAGATTTGGTGATATAAGTTCAGGAATCCAGCAATTGTATGGTTTAGACAATGCTACTATTCGAATTGGTTTGGATTATGCTTTAACTGATAATATCAATGTTGGATTTGGAAGAAGCTCTTTGCAAAAGCATTATGATTTTTATTTAAAATACAGAATCCTTCAGCAGAAAAAGGAAAGTGGTAGTCCTGTTTCATTGGTTTATTATACTAATGCTGCTGTCAGGACTATCCAAACCCCGCAAACTGAGGATTTGTCTTTTACTAATAACTTAACTTTTGTTCATCAATTGTTAGTGGCGAGAAAATTTAATGAGTTTATTAGCTTTCAATTGATGCCGACCTACCTGCATCGTAATTATGTATTGGATTTGGAGAGTAATAATGATATCTACAGTTTAGGAAGTGCTACTAGAATACAAGTCTCCAAAGTGTTAGCTTTTAATCTCGAGTATTACTATAATTTCCCTGATCAACTGCTAAGTCAGTATCAATCTTCAGCAGGTTTGGGTATTGAATTGGAAACTAAGGGTCATATTTTTCAATTGAATTTCACGAATTCTTTGGGGCTTATTGCTCCATTATATATAGCAGAAACTACTGGAAGGATCGATAAGGGAAACATTCATTTTGGATTTAATATAACGAGGGATTTTAAAGTTGGAGCAAGGAAATAAGCGCAATGGATAATCTGTGGAACTATAAAATAAGAATTTTTGCCTTTGTCACTTTATTGATGTCTGTAGCTTCCTTTACTTTCCTAAATAATCAGGAAATAAAGGGAAACAGTTTTCTTGTCGAAGTACTGAATAGTTTGGGTCAGGATTATCCAGAGCACTATATCGAAGAGCCAGATTCTGCTGATATCAAAAGAGGATATGATTTAATTCATAGCGGGATGACTAAACCGCCCAATGGATTTGCCTCTAATGCAATCAGTAAGTTTTATACTTGCACCAGCTGCCATAATGTGGAAAGAGAAGATCCTGATTTAACTGTAGTTGATCAGGATGCCCGCTTGGAATATGCCATGGAAAATGATTTACCATATCTGCAAGGCTCCACCTTCTGGGGGATTGTCAACAGAGAATCCTGGTATAACGATGATTATATTTTGAAGTACGGCAGTCTGGTAGAAAAAGCCAAGTGAAGTTTAAAAGAAAGCATTAATCTCTGTGCTACAGTATGCTCCCAAGGAAGAGAATTGGAAGCTTGGGAAATGAAAAGTATCATGTCTTATTTATGGACGCTTCAAATGAAAATAGAAGATTTGGAATTGAATAATGCTGAAATTCAAAAGGTAAATTCTTTGGCTGAATCAAATCCAGACAGTGCCGTTACATTTATTAAATCTCATTATCTAACTAAATCTCCAGCCTCATTTGCGGAATTACCTGAAAGCAAGGTAAAAGGTTATTCATTTGAAGGAAGAACGAAGTACGGAAAAGCAATTTACGAGTTGGGCTGTCAGCATTGCCATCATGCTTACGGAGAAAGTGATTTGGTTTTAGATAATTCGATTCTAACCTTTAAATGGTTAAAAAAGCATATGCCAGAGAATGGTAAAAAGTCTATTTACGAAATCATCAGAAATGGCTCCTATTCCGAATTGGGCCATAAAGAATATATGCCCAATTATACTTTGGAAAAAATGAGCCATCAGCAGGTAGAAGATTTAAGGGCTTATATTGAATCAAATCTGAAATAATCTTGTCTATTCTTTTTGTGGAATTGCCCTTAAAAATCACTTTCAAAGCGTATATTTGCCCATATGATTTCCAAAAAGTCAAAATATGCTATTAATGCTCTTGTTCACTTAGGCCGGAAATACGGAGAGGGTCCCACACTAATCAGTACAATTGCAGAAGAAGAAAATATACCGCAGAAATTTTTGGAAGCCATTCTTTTAGAACTGAAAAATGATGGAATTTTAGGTAGTAAGAAAGGTAAAGGTGGAGGCTATTATCTGCGAAAAGATCCAGAAACCGTAAATTTGGCTCAAGTACTGAGGTTATTTGATGGTGCTATTGCCCTCCTTCCATGTGTTACTTTTAAATTCTATGAACGTTGTGAAGAGTGTAAAGATGAAGAAACCTGTTCGATACGGGAAGCATTCCTGAAAGTGCGTAATGAAACCGTTAAAATTTTCAAAAGCCAGACGTTAAAAGGATTGGTTGATAAAGAGAAGAAATTGATGGCAAAGAAGAAAGACTGATCACTCAATTTAAGGTTTTCTCAGTGGGAGTTTAATTGTAAATCTAGTGAATTTATACTCTTCCGATTCGCATTTTAACTTCCCGTCTATTTTCTCTACGGCCACTTTCACTAAATAAAGTCCGAGCCCGTTTCCTATTGATCTTTCTGATCCTCTGTAAAACATTTCAAATATTTTGGGCATCTGGTTTTCAGGAATTCCAACGCCATTGTCCTCCACAGAAAGTAGGAAAGATTTGTCTTTCCTAATTGTACTTAGCTTTATTTCTCTCTGGGGTTTATTATGATCCGAATAGATCAAAGCATTCTCCAATAAATTGAGCAAAATTAATTCAAGCATTTTTTCATCCGTCTTCAGCTCGTTTTCATTTTTTAAGTCAAATTGAAATTTGAATTTTGACTGTTCAACCAATGGGCTTATTTTCTCCATTACGTCCTTAAAGATTGTCGGAATATCAATAGTTTTATATTCCAATTGTGAATTGTAAATATTGTGGACCTGAGTTAATTTATCCAGTAGGATATCCATCTCTTTAGTGGTTTTTTCAATCAGGTTTAAGTATCTATCTGTTTTAGCTTCAGGGTTTTCAAATCTTGACAAAGCCAGAATTCCTTTAATCCTGCTGATAGGACCTTTTAAATCATGAGAAGTTTTATAAGTGAAAGTATCAAGGTCTTTATTGGTTTGCTGAAGTTTTTTGATGGTGTCTTTGATTTTGGCTGTTCTTTTTTCAACCCTTGCTTCCAGGGCGTGGTTTAGTTCCTGTAACTTATTGTTAATGGCAATTACTTCCTCTTGGGAACTTTCCAGCTCTTGATTTTTTTCCAGTATATCATCTCTTTGATGACTGATTTCCTCATTAAGATTTTGCATTTTTAGTAACTGCTTTTCAATTACCTTTTTTTGTTGGATTACTTCAAAGGTACGATCGGCAACAATAAGCTTAAGTCTTTTCCGGTGCTGTCTGATCCTATAGGTATATCCCAACATCAAAAGCCAAATAACACTCACCACTATCATGCTAAAAACAAAGTATGCCCAAGTGGTCTGATACCAGGGAGGTAGGATCACGAATTGGTAAGAAGCAATTTCGCCTTCAGTTTCGTATAGGTTCCTACCCTTCACCAAAAAAGTATATTTACCAGCGGGTAAGTTCGTGTATTCCTTATTGCTCATTGCAGTCCATGGAGACCATTCTTTGTCAAATCCCTGAAGATAATAGGAGAACTGGTTCCTTTCGGGTTGTTCATAAAAGAGGGCACTATATTCGAATTGTATATTATTGTCATTAAAATCTAATCGAGGTATAGCTTCTTGAGGTTGCTTGATTACCAATGTTGGGATGCTATCATTAGCCCTAAATTCTTTATATAGCCCTTTAGATAGTATAGAATCATTAAGGCTAACATTTTTAATAAATGTATTGAATTCGATATCCAAATTAACCTTTACTTTTTCATCAAATCGGTATAGACCTTCATTGCCTGCTATCCAGACTACACTGTCTTCGGCTTCATCTACATAAATAGCTGAGAAATTTTGATTAGGAATAGCTTTTAAAGGCCTGTCTACTTTTTGATAGCTCCCATCTTCTTTTCTTTCTAATTTTAAAACCACTTGCTTTTGGGATTCCTCAATGAAAGTCAACCAATAGTTTCCATGTTGGTCTTGATCTATTTGACTTATATTGAGTTGTTCATCTGTAATCTTAGAATGAGGAATGAATAAATCACTGGAATCTGGTTTTGGACTTTTATTTAAAGTGTAAAATCCTTTGGAGGTGGTAAAAAGGATTTCGTTATTAACAGATTTTAAGATATTGATTTCATTCACATCAGGTAAACCATGATTTTGATTGAAGAATTTCCATTTAGGATTTCCATCATTTTCTTGGATTAAGTACACCCCTTGTGATTTGTAGCTTAGCCAATGTTTTGATTCTAAGCTAAGTATACTATTACAGAACCCACTTATTTCAGGTATGTAATTTTCTGTATGATCAGATTCAGGTGAATATTGAATTATCCCATCCCTGAATGTGGTGATATTGTATTTATTGTCAGCAGTAGGAAAGACATTTGTACCCCCTTTGATGGGGATTGTTTTAATTAAGTTTTCATTTTTTATTTTATAAAGGCCATTATCACCTATTACTAAAATATAATCTTTTGTATTGAATATATTAAATAATCTATCTTCTGTGTTTTCTATAAAATGAAGATTGTTATTGCCAATCAAAGTGTAAACACCATCGAAAGTTGTTAAATAAATTTGATCAACATTTGAAATTTTACTAATTGATGTATTTAAACCTAGATCCTCCCCCCATAACATTAATTGATCATTTCCTTGAATCCTGGTAATACCATTTTGATGAACAGCCCAAGTTCCGTTTTGAAAATCAGAGTAAATATTCAAGTTAATATTGCTAGGTAATCCTTTATTAACATTTAAATTATTTGATGTTGTATCTCCTATATTAAAACTAAAAATGCCTTTACTTACAGTAGACGCCCAATAAGAATTTTCATTTGAATTACTACGGCTCAAAGAAAGTATTGAATTACCGAATGAATATTGATCATCAGTTTCCAAAATTGAATCATTTCGAAATATGAAACCTTTATTTTCGGTAGTTCCTATTATATATTTTTCATCCTTATTCGGCCCTTCAATAATATTGTTTCTTATGGATGAAGGGATGGTTTTATTAGATCCGGCTATTGGATTTAGCTGATCCTCCTTAAGTTTTAATAAAACTTGATCAACTTGTTTTACATAAAGATTTTCTTGATGAATAAATCCTCCAAAACCTCTGTTTAAAGGCCAATATTTAAAATTATTATTTCTATATCTGATTAAGTAGTTTCTTGTGATAAAGAATATATCATCTTTATTACTCAGTATTTGAAGGACAAGACCAAATCTTTCAAGTTCAAAATTTTCACTCAATGATTGGTAATAGGTATTATTGAAATTATCAGTGTCTAAATATCCAAACTCATCATTACTGCCTACAAAAATTCTGCTATTGAAATCCCTATGAATCGCACGGACAAATTTGCTACCTGCTATTTCAGTGAATTTCCATTCTTTTCCATCGTAACGTAAAACCCCATTTAAATTTGCAAAGTAAAAGAGGCCGTCTGAAGTTTGTGTTATATCCCAATTTGATATTCCGGCCTTATATTCCTGGGCGGAATAATTTTGTATCACGGGGGAGAAATAGGATTGGCTATTTACAAATGATATTTTTAGTATCAAAAGGCTTATACCCAAAAATCTAGAAAAGAATTTTTTTGCTTGGGAATTAGTACTATGTGAATAACTTGCTTTCAAATTCTTTTCATGAAATTACTCTGAAATAGAAATATATAGAATTTAATCGGAAATTATTAAGTATTTATGATATATGGAAATCTGATTTTATATGACTTTTTAAAATGTAGCTAAAAAAAAAACGGTAGCAATATATTATATATTGACTACCGTTTCTTTGAAATATTGGATTACCAATATCTATCTTTTTAAAGCCTGAATTTTCTTCTCACTGAATTTTTCAGGAAATTCTTCATACCATTTACTAACTGTTTCAGCACCTAGTTTGTCATAAATATAGGAAAGTTGTTGACTTAACCTTTCCTCTTGTTGCTGCTGAAAGCTCTGTTTTTCTTCATCGCTGTCAAAACCAATTATTTTCTCAGAAGCTGGTGTAGGATCATGATGCACAAATAAATTCAGTTTCTCTTGACAGAATTTTTGGTAAAATCGAGTATGCAAAATGAAATTATGCCACATCTCGTCAATTATCATTAAAGAGTTATCAATAAACAGTCGAAACCCGTTCTTCTCTTTGATGTTCTCTGATGCCAGCCATAACCATTTCTTGGTTTCATGTAAAATTTCTTCGGCTTCTTCTCTGTTAACCGAATATCTATTCATAAAACCTTCTATGATTATTTTGTCCTCATTACAATCAATAGCAGATTCTAGCAATTGATTACTTTTGGGAGTTGAACTTGTCATTTTAAAATGATAAATAACTTAATTAATGACTTTCACAAATAGACATGCAAAGAGGTGAAAGAGATTTCTTTTTAGTTAAAATCCTTTTCATTAATTGTTCTTTTTCTGTGTTTACTTTTGCGTTGCTTTTAGTAGTAGTAGTTTTCATTTCTTGTACTTTTTAGAGTTAAATTGAATTTTCAGTGCGCAAAGGTATTTTCTGAAAATTAATTTGCAAGAAAAATCCCAACTATTTGAAATACTGTATTTTAACCGATTTAGTAAATCATGAGATAATTATTTTTATTATTTAAATCAGAATATATTTAGGTTAATGGTTAAAATAAATTCCGATAAATTGAGGTAAGAATTTGAGGCGTAAAAGACATTCTAATTATCATAATTCTTAGTTTCCAATTCCTCAATCCCAGCAAGGCTCACTCCTCTATAATTGTATTTATCTAATAAAATATATGATTAGAGTTACTCCCAGAGGAGACTTATTTTTAGGTCTTCTTCTTTTTCTTTTTGGCAGCAGGGAATAGAATATTATTTAAGATTAATCTATAGCCAGGTGAATTAGGATGCAAATTTAAATCGGTAGGTGGCTCACCCACAAAATGTTGATAATCTTCTGGGTCATGACCTCCGTAAAAAGTCCAAAAGCCTTTTCCAAAGATGCCGTGGATATATCGTGCCTCGTTTATTTCATTATTTTCACCCAGAATTACCACATCAGGTTTAATCAATGATTTTCTGTAAGCGGTCGTTTGCCCCATAAATCCTTTTACAAGTTTTTGATGATTCTGCGTCAACATGGTCGGAATCGGATCCCATTTTGCGGAGAATTCAAATAAGGTGAAGAAGTCATTTCCTTCTTTGATGCCAGGTCGATCAATTTGGTTTTGATCGATGTTTGAATACTCATATTCCAAAGGATTCATTTCCAATTTGAAGTTCTCGAAAGCCAGTGTTTGCTCATAGTCTAACTTTTTTTGAGCATTCGGATCAGCTGGATCTCCATCATACATCCGGGCGGCAATATCTATCCCTGCTGCAGAAAGAGCAATATCATATGTATCAGTTGCAGAGCACATGGCAAAAAGGAAACCTCCCTTATTGACAAAACCTCTTATTTTCTGTGTGATCGCGAGCTTAAGTTGAGAGACTTTTCTAAACCCATGTTTTTTGGCCATGGCTTCATATTCTTTCTGTTGTTCAATATACCAAGGCTGATTGGCATAACTGCGGTAGAATTTCCCGTATTGCCCTGTGAAATCTTCATGGTGAAGATGTAACCAATCATAATCGGAAAGACCCTCAGTCATAATTTCATCATCAAATATAACATCATAAGGAATTTCGGCATATGTCAAGACAAGCGTAACAGCATCATCCCAAGGTTGCTTTGACTTGGGTGAATAAACGGCAATTTTTGGTACTTTATCCAATCGCATCGCGTCTTTATTGGAAGACGGACTGGCAATTTCATCCAATAAACTATTGGCATTAGCATCTGAAATGATTTCATAAGACACCCCTCTAATGATCAATTCATTGATTATTGTTTGTTTGCTTTCAATTAAAAAACTTCCCCCTCTGTAGTTCAACAACCAATCTATTGGGATTTCTTTTTCCAATACCCAAAACGATAAGCCATAGGCTTTTAAATGGTTTGATTGTTCTTTGTCCATCGGGATCAAAATTTGATTGGCCTTGGCATAGAATATGAACAGGAAAAATAGTAGTATTAGTGAAGAGAACTTTTTTAGCATAAAAACTGAAATTATCTTATTATAAATATATAACTAAATATATTTAATGGAGTTTCAAATCAAAGTTTATTACTTTTATGTAATATATAGTGAATAATCACATTAAATTGCTAAAATTTACAAAAAAATTATTTGATTTTGGATTATCTGGAAAACATTAAAGAAGGGGTTAGATCGATTAAAGGCAATCGATTGAGAACAATTTTAACAGCGGCCATTATTGCTATTGGTATCACGGCTTTGGTTGGGATTTTAACAGCCATTGACGGAATACAAAACTCAGTTAGTGGAAATTTGGCAGGTTTGGGAGCCAATAATTTTGATATCGAGGCCAGAGGGTTAGATGGAAGAAGAAGTACATCGGATGGTAAGAAGGAAAAACGATATGAGCCGATTGGCTACAAAGAGGCAGTTCAATTTAAGAATAAATATAATTTTGCAGGCAGTGTCTCTATAACAACCAGAGTTACGGGAAGTGCTGAGTTAAAATACAAATCTGAAAAAACTACCCCCACTATTAGAGTCTATGCTTCTGATGAGAACTATTTAATACAAAATGCTTATGAAGTTGATAAGGGTAGAAATTTTGCCCCTTTGGAAATTCAGAATAATAGCAATGTGGTTATTTTGGGTGCTAATGTAGTTGGAAAACTATTCAAAGAAAATGTCGATCCCATTAGCAAGGATATTTCGTTTTTCGGTTCTCGTTTTAAAGTTATTGGCGTATTAAAAGAACAAGGAGGAATGGGAGGAGGAGGAGCTGACCAGTCAGTCATAATTCCTATAGGCTTATCTACCTTAATGGCAAGTCGGACTTTACAATATGATATTACAGTATCAGTTCCTGATCCAATCTTAATGGAACAAGGAATTGCTGAAGCAACGGGAGTGATGAGAGGAATAAGAGGTGACGGAATTGGTCAGGAAAACTCTTTCAACATTCAAAAAAGTGAATCTTTAGCCGAAAGAATGGAAGAAATCGCTGGCTATCTTAGAATTGGAGGTTTTGCCATTGGTGCTATCACCTTGCTGGGTGCTTCAATAGGACTCATGAATATTATGATGGTTTCCGTGACGGAAAGGACGCGTGAAATAGGGATTAGAAAAGCAATTGGGGCTTCTCCAACAAAGATTCGATTACAATTCTTGTGGGAGGCCATTGTGATTTGTCAGATTGGAGGAATCGCAGGAATAATTTTAGGAATTGGGATAGGAAATGGCATTTCAGCTATTATTGGCGAAGGTGGTTTTATAGTGCCTTGGCTATGGATGTTTGTAGGTGTTGTGATTTGTGTTGCCGTTGGTCTGCTATCTGGATATTATCCCGCATTCAAAGCTTCTAAATTAGATCCTATCGAGTCATTAAGATATGAATGATCGATAATAAATTCATGAGAAAGTTTTTATTCCTTATAATAATATTTGAAATAGTATCCTTTTCTGTATCAGGAAAGGATAGCTATTTTAGAGGCTTTTTTCATGGAAAGAATGTTTTTGTAAGAAATCCTTATTTGGGCCAAGAATTAGGGTTTTGCATTGAGCAAATCTATTTAAATGGTCAGTTAGTTGTCGAAAATCCTGAAGTGTCAGCATATGAGATTGATATGCAAGAACTTGAACCCGATGAAAGGGTAGTAATCCGTATTGTCCATCATGATAATTGCGAACCTGCCCTAGCTAACCCTGAAGTCATCCAAGAGGATTTGAAGTTTAGCTGGTTAAAAGTGTATGTAGATGAAAATCAGATTATCTGGATTACTACAAAAGAATCAGCTGAAGGATTTTATATAGTGGAAAAGGATACTGATGATGGATGGATGCCATTGGATACGGTCAAAACAAAAGGCGGTATTTTCATTAATCAACATAGTGTAGAACCTGACCATGTGAAAGGGGATAATCTATACAGAGTACAATATCATGATCCAAAAATGGAGGTGAAATTGTCCGAAAGTTTTAATTATTATTCTGATAAAGAAGAAATAAGTCATGCCATCGATGAAGACAATTGGGTGATTGAATTTACTCAGGAAGTCAGTTATTTACTGTATAACAATAATAGCAGAATCATTAAAAGGGGGAAGGACGTATCCTGTGATATTAAAAAGCTGCCCAAAGGTCGTTATATGATTAAATATGATGACAAAGAAGTGTATTTTGATAAGAAGTAATAATTAGTCAACACCTCAAAATTTCCATCTGGTTGATTAGGTAAGATATCTACCCTAACTCTTTTTAAAGCTAATATTTCACCAGTTTTAATTCTCATTTTCTTGAATAAATACAAATTTAATTCTAACAAACACTTGTAAGTTAAATTTAAGTTTTGCAATTTACTCTGCATACAGCATAAATTATAACCAAAACTAATTACTATGGAATTAAGAAAAATATTAACTGTATTTTTGGCTTCAGCTTTACTATGGTCTTGTACGCAAGATGATGAAAACCTTAGCCTGATGGAAGAAAATGTTCAACCAGAACAAGAAATCAAAATTGTACCCAAAGAGGAAATTGATGCAATTATAAAAAATGCATTGGAAGAACGAAATGAGTTTAATTGGTCTGAGCTCAATGATGTCCAATTATGGAGTGCTTTAGTGCATTCTGATAGTGTATTGACAGTAGGCTATTTGGCCGATGGAGAAAGCAATATTAATCAAAGGATGACTTCAATAAATGTTCAGGATCCTGATTGGGTTAATTCACGAAAAGATATTTTAGAGGAAACACGGGCGGTAATGGAAAGAAAAAGAGAACAAAATATCACAGATGAGGATTTGCCTAATTACTCACACGAAGTTCTTCCCTTTATAGAAATGAAAGTTTATGACCTTGAGGTAATCAATCGATTAAGAACTTTGGAAAATGTCAGGTATGTGGAACCATTAAGCTATGAAGTTGAATTCCAAAAATATGGTGAAGGAGAGCGTTATAGTGACTCGGGATGTTCCAACGACCCAAATTACAACATAGCCGGCCTATATACAGACATTGCACCAGGCGCGAAAATGTCTTGGAATTATCCACAAATGGGAATTGATCAAGCTTGGAATTATAGTACAGGCTCTGGGATAACTATTGGAATGATTGACACGGGATTGTCTCCAGATCAAGATAATTTAGGAAGCCAATTCAATTCTGGCTATTCGCAGAATAGAACAGTTGAAAGAAAGGGAACTTATCAAACCGGTTCTTGGTGGTGGAAGCGATATGACGGACCTGAAGACAAATGTGGTCACGGAACCTCAATGGCTGGTGTTGCTGCAGCACCAAGAAGCAATGACGGTTCTGCCGTAGGCGTGGCTTATAATGCAAACCTAGTTGGCGTAAGGGGAACAAGTGATGTTATTGTGAATGGTGGAAATGAAAAAGATGGAGTTACTGAAGCATTGGTTTATCTTGGAAATCGATCTGATGTTAAGATTATCAGCATGTCTATTGGCGATGTGTTCAATAATTCCAAAGTGGCCGATGGTATTCGCTATGCTTATGGAAGAGGGAAATTGATTTTTGCCGCAGCTGGTACTTCTACAAGTTGGACCAATTGGTTTGGTGTTATTTTTCCTGCCAACATGAACGAAACCGTAGCAGTTACTGGAATAAAAGAGGGACAATATAAAAGATGTAATACTTGTCATTCAGGAAGCAAGGTAGATTTTACCGTCATCATGGAAAAAGCGGGTTCTGACGCTCACCCATTATCTGTGGCTATGAGTGGGAATCAACCATCAACAGTTGGTGGATCTTCCGTGGCAACGGCTACAACAGCTGGAATTGCAGCCCTGGTTTGGTCAAAAAACCCTAGTTGGAACCGTGATCAAGTTTTGCAGAAGCTTAGGGAATCTTCTGATTTTTATCCAAACAGAAATTCTGAATTTGGATATGGAAATCTAAATGCATTGACTGCAGTGCAATAAGATATATAATTAATAGAATTGCTGTATTTAAGAGGCTGTCTTATTAAAAATAAGACAGCCTCTTTTGTTCGCTTTTAATTATAGTTTCAAAACCTCTCCACTTTCATGTGGTGTGCTTGAAGCTTTTCCAATCTCCTATTACCTTATTATTAATTTATTTGCAAAAGCATTATCACCCAAACTATTTTACTTACCTTTGCAACTTGATTAGTTATCATTTATATAATGTTGTGTTAACTAGTTGAATATCAGTTAATTTATTTATATTATTTAGATGTCAGAAATTAGAAATGTGGCGATTATCGCCCACGTTGACCACGGTAAAACTACCTTAGTCGACAAAATTATCTATGCATGTCAAGAATTTCGTGAAGGAACGGAATCAGACGAATTAATTTTGGATAATAATGATCTGGAAAGGGAGCGTGGAATTACCATTTTGAGTAAAAATGTATCCGTTACTTATAATGGTGTTAAAATTAATATTATTGATACTCCTGGTCACTCAGACTTTGGAGGTGAAGTAGAGCGTGTTTTGAAAATGGCGGATGGTGTATTGCTTTTGGTAGATGCATTTGAAGGACCTATGCCACAAACTCGTTTCGTTTTAGGAAAAGCATTAGACTTAGGCTTGAAGCCAATAGTTGTTGTAAATAAAGTGGACAAAGAAAACTGCCGACCAGATGTAGTACATGAGCAGGTTTTCGATTTAATGTTCAACTTGGATGCCTCAGAAGATCAATTAGATTTTCAAACCATTTACGGTTCAAGTAAAAACGGTTGGATGAGTACTGACTGGAAAGAGCAAACGGATAATGTTTTCCCTCTTTTGGATGAAATCATTAAAACAATCCCTGCAGCTCCTGTTAAAGAAGGTGTTCCGAAATTACAGATTGTGTCTTTGGATTACTCTTCCTTCGTTGGGCGTATAGCCATTGGAAGATTATACCAGGGTACTTTGAAAGAAGGTATGCAAATCGGACTTTGCAAAAAAGATGGTTCTGTTAAGAAGATGAGAATCAAAGAATTACATGTCTTTGAAGGCTTAGCAAGAAAAAGAGTGGAGGAAGTATTTTCTGGTGATCTTTGTGCTATTATTGGTTTAGAAGGTTTTGATATTGGAGATACGGTTACCGATCCTGAAAACCCGGAGCCATTGCCAAGAATTTCTATTGATGAGCCTACAATGAGTATGCTTTTCACTATCAATAATTCACCATTCTTCGGTAAGGAAGGTAAATTCGTTACTTCTCGTCATTTGCGTGATCGTTTGATGAAAGAGACTGAGAAAAACTTGGCTTTGCGTGTAGAGTCTACAGAGTCCGAAGATAAATTTTTGGTTTACGGTAGAGGCATTTTGCACTTGTCAGTTCTGATCGAAACGATGAGAAGAGAAGGTTATGAATTGCAAGTAGGTCAGCCCCAAGTATTATTTAAGGAAATTGATGGCGTTCGTTGTGAGCCCATTGAGCATATGGTTATTGATGTTCCAGATGATGTTTCTGGTAAAGCTATTGAGCTAGTAACCCAAAGAAAAGGTGAATTATTAGTAATGGAGCCGAAAGGTGATGTTCAGCATTTGGAATTTGACATTCCTGCAAGAGGTATCATCGGTTTAAGAAATAACATGATGACTGCTACTGCTGGTGAAGCGGTAATGAATCACAGATTTAAAGAATATGCTCCATTTAAGGGTCATATTCCAGAACGGAACAAAGGTTCTCTAATTTCAATGGAGGAGGGCCCTTCTACAGCATTTGCGATTAATAGATTGCAAGATAGAGGTGTGTTCTTTGTTGAACCAGGTGATGTGATCTACAAAGGTCAGGTTATTGGGCAACACTCAAGAGATAATGATTTGGATGTGAATATTAATAAAGGAAAGCAGTTAACCAATATGCGTAAATCAGGTACTGATGACGCCATGAGAATTGCTCCAAAAGTCAATTTTTCACTTGAAGAATCGATGGAATTTATTCAAAAAGATGAATATTTGGAAGTTACCCCCAAGAGCATCAGAATGCGTAAAATCTATCTTGACGAAAATGAGCGTAAGAGAATGTCTAAATAAGAGTACATTTAGAGAATATGATATCTTGAAGAAGCCGGTTAATGCCGGCTTTTTTTTTTGATCGTATTTACATAAAAAACTCTACCGATTCGTAAAAAACTATAGCTTATACAGCTTTATGAAGCGAATGTTTTTAGGGTTATCAGATTAAGAGATACCTATTTTCATTTTTTTTTGCTTTCTTTATCTGTATTTATTTTTGAGCTAAAGCTAAACTCCAATTGCTATCAAGATGAAAAACTCAATTCTTTGTATTTACCTTCTATTATTTTCATTTGCCGCATTCAGTCAGAAAGATCCTTTTATTATTTATAAGGCTAACGGAAAAAAAGTTTCTTATAGAAAGATGTTAAAATCTCTCGAAAAAAGTGACATCATTTTATTCGGAGAGTTACACAACAATCCAATTGCACACTGGCTGCAATTTGAGCTCACAGTTGACCTTCATGAAAAGAAGCAGTTGATATTGGGTGCAGAAATGCTAGAAGCTGATAATCAGCAAGTGCTGAATTTATATCTTAAGGACAGTATTTCGTACAAAGGATTAGATACTCTAGCAAGGCTTTGGCCAAACTATAAAACAGATTATGCACCTTTAGTTGATTTTGCCAAAAAGGAGAAGTTAGACTTCATAGCTACGAATGTCCCAAGAAGATACGCTAATTTGGTATACAAGAAGGGATTTGAAGCGCTTGATTCTCTTCCGGGAGAAGAAAAGCAGTGGATAGCTCCGCTTCCGATTGCCTTTGATAGTGAATTACCGACCTATAAAAATATCCTAAGTATGATGGGAGACCATGGTAGTCCTACCTTGGTGATGGCTCAGGCAATTAAAGATGCTACCATGGCGCATTTCATAATGGAGAATTATAAAAATGATCATTTATTTATTCACTATAACGGTGCCTATCATTCTGATTTTTACGAGGGGATATTATGGTACTTGAAAAAGGAAAGAGAAAATTTAAATTATAGGATCATTTCAACCGTCTCTCAAAAGGATGTCAGTGAATTACAAGAGGAAAACTACAATAAAGCTGACTTTATTATCTGTGTGGACAGTGATATGACAACGACATACTAAGCAGATTTCAGCACTTATATGGAGATTCAAAGCTCCCAGTCTGCTTCGCACCTCCTACAATAGTGGAGCATCAGGAGTCTTGATCTAAGCTATAGTATGCATGATTGCATGTATAGCTTCTTTTTATTTTTCTTTGATTAACTCAGTAAGACTTTTCTTTCTTTTAGCAATGCTCATCAAGTCCATGGTAGTTTTTTTAAGGTGCTTTAGCGAACAAGAATATCTCAAAAAAGTAATCCTTTAACTTATTTAACTTTGAAGCATACTTTTTTAACTATTCAATGGTTTGTTTATGGCCTTTATTCGACTTCGGGAGAAGCCTCACTAGTTCTTTTCAATAATACAGTTAGTAATAGGCGCTACGTATCTATTTTTATTGTTTTTTTAAATATGATCTTTCTCTGTAAGCTAATTAATCCCTGGCAATGAGTTTCTGGAGTTTCGAAGGGAGTTAAGATCGAAATAGCATCCCGAATATTCTAGAGTCAGACTTATCTTTATAGCAGTAAAATAGTCAATGTCATATATAATTTTAATGCCATAATTTTATTATATTAGTCCTGAGTAAGTCCAAATAGGGAGTGCATTAGGTCACTAATGGTACAATAAAAAAGCGAGCAAATGGCAGCAATTAAAACAAGACAGCATGATGGCGATGTACACGAATTCATTGAATCTTTTTCTAATACCGAACAAAAGAAGAAAGATAGTTATGAATTATTAAAGCTTATGGAGCAGGTATCAGGTCACCAACCGAAGATGTGGGGTGCCTCTATCATTGGATTCGGACAATATCATTATAAATCTAAAAGAAGCAGTCAAGAAGGCGATTGGCCACTTATTGGATTTTCACCCCGGAAAGCTGCTATTTCTTTGTATGTTTATTCTGGCTGCGCAGGTCAGGATGATTTATTGAACGATCTAGGAAAATTTAAAATGGGAAAAGCCTGTATTTATGTTAAAAAGCTATCAGATATCAATCAAGAACCACTCAAAGATTTAATGCGGTCTAGTATTGACTTTCTTCAAAAAAAATATGATTAGTCACTCTAATTACTAAAAATATGGACAAGGCAACACAAAGCATGATTGATAATTTGCACAAAAACACAGGCAAAACCCTACAGCAATGGATTGAGATCGTAAATGCAAAAAATTTTGCAAAGCATGGTGAAATTATGAAGTTCCTTAAAGAAGTGCATGGACACTCGCATGGATTTGCAAATTTGATTGCTCATAAAGCCAAAGGCTCAGATGCAGGTTCAGCTCAAAATCCTGATGACTTGATTGTTAAACAGTATATCAGTAAAGAGCATTTAAAGCCAATCTATGATAAGCTGATTTTCGAGATTAAGGCCTTTGGAAATGATGTTGAAATAGCTCCTAAAAATACTTATGTGAGTTTAAGACGCAAGAAACAGTTTGCACTATTGAACCCCGCGACCAAAACAAGATTTGAAATCGGAATTAATCTGAAAGGGCAAGAACCTAAAGGGAGACTAGAGGCAGAAAAGCCAAATGCTATGTGTTCTCATAAAATAAAACTAACTGAAATCAAGGATATTGATCAAGAAGTATTGGATTGGTTGAAATTAGCCTATGAAGACGCAATTTAAGACTTTCACTAAATAGATTAATAAAAAAACTAATATGGCTACAAAAGGAGAAATGCCAAACTTTGCCACTGTTGATGACTATATCGCCAGTCAGCCAGATGATGTGCAAAAAGTATTGGAGGAATTAAGAAAGATTATCAAAGAAGCCGTGCCTGATGCAAAAGAAATGATGAATTATAAAGTGCCAGTTTTTACTTTGGTTCCAGAAGGGAAAAGAGATCAGCAGATTATGATGGCGGGCTATGCAAAACACCTTGGTTTTTACCCATTTCCGTCAACTATCGAAGAGTTCTCTGATGAGCTGAAAAATTATAAGCGAGGAAAAGGATCAGTGCAGTTCCGTCTAAACGAACCACTCCCTAAAGATTTGATTACTCGTATGGTAAAATTTAGAAGAGAAGAAATATTGAAAGGATAGTCTCCCATCTCAAACTACTGATTTGAATACAATTCAGAGTTATTTTTTCTGAAAGCAACCTTTAATAAAGAACATGCATCTTGCTTAAAAGATTTACATTTCATTAAAGGATAGTATGTTAGAAAACGCAAAGGTCAATGTCAAAATCAAGCTTTCCCTACTGTGGGCTTCCGTATTATTCTGCTATCTGTATGGTGATTATTTTGAACTATATGTGCCTGATAAAGTGGATAGTCTTCTCACAGGTACCAATGTCCTTGACAGTCCAAGCAAATTATTGATAGCGTCCGTAGTCCTAGCGATTCCGGCATTAATGGTTGCTTTATCCGTCCTTTTAAATCCTAAGTTTAATAGAATATTAAATATCCTCTTTGGTATCTTATTTACTGTTATGATGGTTTTTATAGGGATTAGCTCCATTACTCCTTGGTACAGCTTTTATGTGTTTCTTGCATTCCTGGAAAGTTTGATCACGATTTTGATTGTACGGTTTGCATGGAAATGGCCTAAGAAAACTCCAACCTTAGACTAAACTACCACCTGTAGCCAAATTTAATACCTACCAAATTCCAGGCATAAAATTCAAGTTGCAAGGGCGCAACTTCAAAAGCAAAATTGAAACGATTATCTCCTGCAAATTGCACACCTATTGGGAAATAGGGTAGATACTCCATACCTATTGTCTGGAATAAGGATCTCGCAATTGAAACGCCTACGTAAGGAGTCCACTTTCTTGCTGAACCACCCAAAAGATGAGCCTTCAAACCTGCATGCGCACCGATAAAACCGATACCCGCTTCGGCTTGCAAGTGATAAGTTAAAAATCGGTCATAAGAAATGGAGCAAACTGCATTGGGGCCGATGGCATAAAGACTCAGTCCTGAGGGGAATTTTTCTCTGTTATTCAAAGTCGAAATGTCCTGTTTCTGTGCTTGCACTTTCTCAACCAATAATAGTAGGAATAAAATGAACGTATTTTTCAGTATTGGGCTCATAACATCAAAAGAAATACTAAGTGAATATAGTCATTTTGAATTAAATCACTGTGAGATTAGTAATTCCAATTATCTAATAATATTAATGCTCAAATGTAATTGGAGCTTATTTTTTTGGCATTTAGCCGTTAATAATCAGTTTGTATTCATTAAATTATACACTTATGATATGGAAAGTATAAAAAGTGGAGAAGGAAAGTAGGAAATACTAAATCAGCATCCATTTATGATCTTACAGTCATCTAAAAAAGTCAATTGCAGAGGTATTTGATAACATAATTTTTACTTACCTTCATCTAAACAATCATTTGAAAAATATAACACATATGGATATTTCAGTAGCTCAATCGGATATGAGAAATGCTTATTTTGGTGGAGCTCCTGGGGTCATGATTTCAGGTCTTATTTGGCTGATTTCAGGTATTGCTTCCTTTTCAATCTCCCTGATGACTACAGTCATCGTCTTTTTTATCGGGGGGATGCTTATTCATCCTTTGTCAATCGTAATGAGTAAGGCAATGAAACGAACTGGGGCTCACCAAAAAGCTAACCCTTTAGCTAATTTAGCCCTAGAAAGTACTTTTCTGCTATTTATTGGTTTATTTATTGGTTATATTATGCTGCAGATCAAAGCGGAATTATTTTTCCCTGTAATGCTGTTGGTTATAGGAGGAAGGTATTTGTTTTTCTCTACATTGTATGGCATCAAACTATTTTGGCTTTTAGGAGTATTACTTATTTTGCTTGGTGGTTTTGGTGCGGCCTTGAATTTGTCGATTCAAATTTGCTTGATAGGAGGAGGGATAATTGAAGTGATTTTTGCTGGACTTCTTTTTCAGAAAGAACGTCTTGCAATTAAGGCGTCTTGAAATAAGCAAAAGTTTACTGAAGGCCACATTCAGATTTCTTTCTACTATAAATAATCAAATCTAAAAAAAGCGGAGCACTGGTTGCATTGAACTGTTGATATATTGTAGAAATAAAAACAAGACATATGTCAAGTCCAGAACATAAGCAGAAAATATGGAGTCTGTTTAAAGATATTAAAATAGGAATGCTGACCACGAAAGAGGAGGGGGGTGATCAACTACGAGCTCGGACGATGACTTTAGCGCAAGAGGCTTTTGACTGTACGCGGCATTTTCTATAGGTTCATTTTAAACCTTTTGACCGTAAATCCTTTTAATAAAGCTTAACCATTTAAATGTATCATTATGAAAAAAACAATTACACTCGCATTGGTGCTTTTCGCTATGTTTTCTATAAGCACTCAAGCGCAAGAATTCCCTCCTTTGGATAAAAGTCCAATGGATATGGCTTACTACCCTTCAAAAGTAGCTTTAAGAGCTTTCGCGAAAACTGACGAAGGTAAAAATGCAGAGCCGATCATTCGAGTAACGTATTCCAGACCCAAAGCAGACGGAAGAGCTGTATTCACAGAATTAGAAAAGCCGGGTAATATGTGGAGAGTAGGGGCTAATGAAGCAACTGAAGTGATGTTTTTTCAGGATGTAAAAATCGATGGAAAAAAAGTGAAAGCTGGTAGATATACCATGTATATCATGCTAGGGGAAGAAGAATGGACAGTTTACTTGAGTACCGATACAGACGGTTGGGGGCATTATGCTTTTAAACCAGAAGCAAGTAGCGTAGCACAGATTACCGTGCCTGTTGAAAAGACAGAAGATACGATTGAAAACACAAGTATTATGTTTGAAGAAGCGGAGCCAGGAGCACATATGTTAATTGGCTGGGATGATCGCATGGTACGAGTTCCCATTGAACTATAAGTGAGATTACAATTCTGTAAATTGAAATACAAGAGCCGGCATTTATGCTGGCTTTTTTGTTCTGTGGCAAGTTTAGCTAGTCTTAATTTAATATCCACTTTTCATAAATAGCATCAATCAGAGGATTGATTTACATTTTTGTCTTTTAGATTTACTTTAGAAGTTCAATGTTGAATCCTTCAAGGTACTCTTCGATTTGGAATTGCTTTTTTAGGTTTTGAAAAAAAATATAATAGATATATGTCTACAAAAGAAAAATATATCTGCAATATATATGGTATATGTTTACGAAAGGTGCATATATTCGGATGCTACCACAATCGTATCTAATCGAAAGCGAGCTATTAAATTATGAATGATGTCTACCTAACTACAATACTAACGATTACACTGATTTGCCACATATCCGCCATTATCATTGGGTATAAAATAAAAAAAACAACTTTAACGATATCTTATTTAAATGCGGTTACTGTGATCGGGGTATTCGTTATTTTGGCTGTTTCTAGCCCGAATATCACACAACATCGTTTTGAAATTAGGGAATTACTAGTGATAGGCCTCGAATCTTGTATTTTAATATTCGCTTTCTACTTTGTACTTGGTTTTCGTAATAAAATCTATGTAAGAGTCATAAATTTCATTGGATTTGGAATTCATTTATTGGCTACAACAGGAATGTTTTATTATATGTTTACATTTGAATTTGATAAACTTTTTTAATGATTGATCGAGTGTAATTTATAAATGAAGGTTTCTGAAGTTAATTTATTGATTTTTGTACTTGTATTTATTCATTTCTCTGGATATGCACAATCAGACCCTAATATGAGTAACAGTTCTATTACAATACCATTAAAAATTGGAAAAAACCCTAGGACTGTATTTGAGGAATTAGTTATAGAACCTGCCAATCTATTTATTCAATCCAAACCACTAAACAACAACTCACCACATTTTCAACTAGAATTAAATGTATTTAACAATGAAACTAAATACTCTACTTTTCTCTGGTGCTACAATGCGTATACTGATAATCAACAAACAAACTATCCAAAATCATATCAAGACTATTCTTTTGCTTTAAAAATTAATAAGATGGAAGTTGCCTTAGTAGTGGAAAAATTAGATTTTGGAAAATCAATGTTTCTTGATTTCGGCCAAACAGCAGTTATTGCTAAGCTTGAAATTCTGTTTAAAGATTGCATTAGTGAATGGTCAGAAGATATAAATGGAAATCAGACTGCTGGCCTTAATTCATATACTATTTCATTATCAGAGGAAGGTGAGCAGAAAAGCGTGTCATTTATGTCACTAAACAAGCTTATCGATCAGGAACTAATTATAGAATGGAAGAACTATGAAATTTTGATTTTAGAAGATTCAGAAAAAGTCTTAAAGCTAATCGTTCATAAAAACGATTCTTAAAAAACTGTCGGCTATACCGATAAGAATCCATTGCTAGTCTTCGCCCTAATACAAAAAATTCTGGGAGATTATCTACTTGGATAGTATTTGAAAATTTGTTGCAAAGCTTATGCAGCCAAATCATGCACAAAGTCGGTAAAGAAGATTAAACCTATTCCGTTTATGCTTTTCCATCATGAATTAATTTTCTTAATTAATATCATAACTTGCGTTTTTTATAAATTAACAATCAACTGTATCTACCAACTTTCATGATTAAGAACCAAAAACTCCTCCTCCTAATCCCATCACTCTGGGCCAGTATTTTTGATATATTCATTACCAGTTTCTGGCAAGACCCTAGATATTGGAAAGGCGATTTAACAAAAGCAAAGGAAGGCAATCCGATTGGCGCTTGGTTTATGTCGCAGCATGTTTCGGGTTTGTTTATTATCTCTACTATCTGGGTGATCTTGATTGGGGTATTAGGTTATTATTTGCCTCGTAAACTGAGTAAGATCTTCTTACTTTTCACTTTGATTGCTCATAGCTATGGGTCATCCACCTGGCTATTTCAGTTTTATGGTTTTTGGAGTGCCATCATATTTATATTCATCAATACAGTGCTCTATGTGCTTATAGATGAGTATGTAAATCAGGAAAAGAATGGGAAGATCATTTGATTATACTGCTCAGCCTACTTGTAAGGGGTAGATGGATTTTGATTTCCTAAATTTAAATAATATCGATAAGGATTTGAGAATCTGCGAATTGTTTATCTCTACGATATTTAAGGTATATAGCAATCCCACTTTTTAAAGTTTTTTATTAGTCCGCTTTCGTTTGCTGGTTTAGTATTTTATATCACACTCCTACAAGCAAACATATTAGGAAAGGTCATTCTATCCAGATAAATAGACCTAATATGTAGTCATGTGTTGGATTTACTTTAGCCGCTCATTCAATAAATAAAACCCGTTACCTTTTAGATATGCAGTGCAGAAATTTTCAAATTACAATTTATAGCAGTAAGTTGTCATTCCCTCAAATACGTGTTAAATGAAAATAAGTCTTTCATTTTTAATTGTCATATCATGTTTGACTAGTTGTAGCAATAGAGAAAGTAAGAATTCTGAAATCTACCTTGGAACCTACAGAGTAGCAGATAGAGTCATCCCATATCCTTTCATACTCAAACACGCTAGAGACTCTGTTTTTCTCTTTGATGCAAGTGGAGCCAGTCTGGATAATGCAGATCTTCATTCAATGAAAAAAGGGGGAGAAATTATTTTGGGCGAAAAGCATCTTAAAATATTAGATAAAAATGAGAGCAATTTAATTCTTTTTGATTTACTGGATACGATATCTTTCCGAACATATAGCAATGGGAAACCAAACATAAAATATGCTGCTAAGTTTCAGAAACTGCTTGTCGAAGATGAACTTGATCTTCAAAAACTCGGTGTTGTCCTGCAAAAATCTATTTGGAAGTATGAGCTTCAAGAAGGTGATAATTCTAATCCAAATCACGATTTAGATATCAAACAAAGCTTCAATTTTAAAGAGGATAGTGTAAACATTATAACCAATTACTACTATCAGACCTCAAAAATGATCTCCGAATATGAAACCAAAGCCTATCAGATTTTTGAAATTGATGGAATTTACTTTCTCTCCCTACGAAAAGAAAATGATAATCCACAACTGATTTACCGCTTGAAAGGCTTTAATTCCCAAAACATCGAATTGGAGGATTATTCCTCAAAAGTTAGCAAAAGCTTGAGTTTGCAGAAAGATACGCTAAGCATTGATGGGTATCGGAGGCGATTGCAAAGCACAGCAGCTTATGCTAATTGTTATGATGGCTATCAAGGTGAGTATTATTATGAGGACGTGACCTTCAATAAGGGAAATGAATTTATAGCAGAATATGTAAGTGAAAATCTTCCTCAAACTGAATCGAAATCGGGATATATCATTATTCATTTTAACATAAATTGTAGTGGAAATCTTGGTGATTTTGGACTGATTCTAATGGATAAATCATTTAACGAATCCGTATTCTCAATAGAACTGGTAAAGCATATCATTAACAAAGTGAGTGAATTAAATGATTTCCCGCCTTCAGCATCACAGAGAGAATGGCTTCAATTCAAGGATGTACATTCTTTTTTAATGTTTAAGATTGAGCGCGGTAAAATTACAGATGTAAGTCCTTAAAAATGAGAATAATTAGTCTAATATTACTATTACTATTTGGGAGTTGTCATCAAAAGTCAGTCAATGATTATGATTCTTTAAATGAAGCTGAAAAAGAAGAGCTCAGCAACTGGTTTGATACAATTTCAGAAGAGCGTTTTTTGCAACCGTCAGCAGTGCATAGAGCGTATAAAGACTCCGCTTTGATTTTGCAGCCTAATAATGTCGATATAAGACAAAGACTTTCTTATTCATATAAAAAAGTGGGCGAACATATAAAAGCTATGGAAGTCTTAAATAAAGCTGTTGAAATTGATATTTCAAATGGAAAGTCCAATGCGCTAGAATACAGAGCTTGGACGCTCTTATATTATTACCGAGACTATGAAGGAGCTGTACGAGATGTGGATTTAATTGAAAAAATTACAAATAATTTCTATAATTCTTGTTGGGGAGAACCTTGCGGCTTAATTAAAGGACAAGCTTTGTATAAATTGGGAAATTATAAGGAAGCCATCGAAAGATTCAAAATGGTTACTGCAGAGGAGGAGGCATTGGGTTTTGATGGTAATTTTTTGGTTTCCTTTTACACTGGAAGATGTTATGCCGAGCTGGGAGAGTATAATAAGGCAATCGGCCATTTTGAAGCATCATTAGGTTCAGTCAAAAAGTTCACTGAAGCATACTTTCAATTGGGCTTAGTCTATGAGAAACTTGACGATCAGAAGATGGCAACTGAAAATTTCAATTTAGCAAAGAAATACATCAAGTACAGCATGAACGAACCTTATATCGAGCGGTTTGATGAGGTCTTTGAGTATATGATTGATCGAAAATTGGCGAAATCAAGTGACAACAATTAGTTACTGTTTGAAATATTGGCCTTAAATAACGGTCTGAGCATCCTCCTCCAAGACAATACCTAAATCAACAATCCTGAACAAATGCAAGGAAGTCAGTTTTTCTCGATCAAATATATTTGGTTTTAACTTGCAGAATTAGCTAGTATGTGTAATTTTAAAAGACGGCTTGGCTGGTTGTAGATGGTGAATCATAAATGAGTCCGCCTTGCTTTTCTCTCAATAGCCAATGACTATAATGCACTTATGGTATCCGAAAAAGTAAAAATATCACCAATACTTGATGAGCTAAGTTCGTGTATAAATGAAGAGGGGTACTATCACCTTTGTTGGATTCAAGACCATGTTCGATATATAGAAATTAACAATACCCAATACCGCCACGTTTCAAATTCTGTTTTCTTTCTTACACCTGATCATCGTTGGACAATTTTTAAAAATGATGTGGGTACTTCATCGGGTTATGTGCTATATCTGCCCAAAAGCATTTTGAACCATCCAACCTTTAAAAACCTTCATATCACACAGGTCAGATTATTTAAGTCCACTGATGAAATTCCAAAGATCAATCTTGCTCCTGGTATAGAAAAACGGGTGCAATCTATTCTTGAAATGCTTGATGAATTAATAAGCACTAATCTGGCACATAAAGAAGAAGCTATTTTATCGCTCTTAAACACTTTTTTTATGTATTGCGATGGTAAGTGTAATATCAAAAGTGTGATTTCGGATAATAATGCTAAAGCAACTTTAGTGTATAAGTTTAAGAAAAGTATTGACCAGCGCTTTACACAAGAACATGAGGTTAGCCACTATGCTAATTTACTTAATGTATCAAGCAAATATCTCAATGAGTGTGTGAAAGATGTTTTACATACGAATGCAAAAAACCTTATTGATGAGCAATTAATTATGAGGAGCCGTCATATTTTAAAATTTACAGATAAAAGCGTGAAGGAAATATGCTACGAATTAGGATTTTCTGCCCCCGATTATTTTAGTTATTTTCTCAAAAAGCATACGGGAATGACCCCATCACAGATCAGAAAAAGCTGAGCCGTTCTAAATTCAAAGGTTTTACCGATTTTATCACAACTTTGATTGCCATTGGTGTCCTTATCTTTACTCATAAAGATAAGAACCATGAACAGAAAAAAATTTATACAGACCTCAGGAGTAGGAGTTGGCATTGCTCTGCTTTCCGGAATAGCAAGTAGTAAGCCATTATTTGGAAAAACAAATCTTGCCAATAAGCTCAGTCCCAAAATTATTAAAGACAATGAAGGGGAAGTATTTAACGTCTTAGGAGACGTGCAAAAACACAAATTGGTGGGTAGTGACACCAATAATCAAATTGTTGAGTGGGTGGATGATGTAGAGCCAGGCGTTGGAATTCCTCCCCACGTCCACACTAAGGAAGACGAAATTTTTCGGGTTATAAAAGGAGAAGTTGAGATTTGGCTAGGGGGTAAAAGTACGGTGCTTCAGGCTGGAGATACAGCTTTTGCACCTAAAAACGTTCCCCATTCCTGGACGGTTGTCGGAACAGAAAAGGCTAAAATGTTAACAAGTGCATTTCCAGCAGGGATTGAAAAAATGTTTCATGAGTTAGCGGAATTACCGCCTGGTCCACCTGATTTAGATCGGGTAGGGCAGATATGTGGAAATTATGGGATAAACTTTATCAAATGATTGCTCGTATTTAGGTTTTGCTATTAGAATATGGAGTATCTGTATTCCTAATTGCAATCTGCTTCAATCACCACTAATCCAGTCATATTACTGTTAATCGAATTAGCAATAGTCAATTTCAATTCTTTCAATTAGATTTATGTGATATCATTTAATTAATGTGAAAGAATATGATGAATATAAAATCTACTTTATTGATGAGCCTGCTATTGGTTTGTGTTACTGGATTCGCCCAAAACCGAAAAATTGCAGTAGACACCACAGTGGTGACTAGTCACAGCACTACCATCGAGGGACAAAAAGTTTCCTATACCGCCACTACTGGTACACAGCCTGTTTGGAATGAAATGGGTGAGCCAGATGCCACTTTGTTCTACACATACTACAAGAGAACTGATGTAGATGCTAAAAATCGTCCGCTCTTAATTTCATTCAATGGAGGCCCGGGTTCCGCTTCCGTTTGGATGCACGTAGCTTACACTGGTCCTAAAATTTTAAATATCGATTCAGAAGGTTACCCTGTACAACCTTATGGCTTTCATGAAAATCCGCATTCTATTTTAGATGTGGCTGATATCGTATTTGTAAACCCAGTGAATACCGGTTATTCCCGCACGATTCCTGAAACTGGCAAAGACGTCAATAGAGATAAATTCTTTGGTGTAAATGCGGATATCAAATACTTAGCGGAATGGTTGAACACCTTCGTAACACGTCACGAGAGATGGACTTCGCCTAAATACTTGATAGGAGAGAGTTATGGTGGTACACGTGTATCAGGCTTAGCCCTAGCCTTGCAGGAGCAACAGTGGATGTATCTCAATGGCGTAATCATGGTTTCTCCAGCTGATTATACAGCCATCAATTCCGATCCAGCGATTTCTACGGCTATTAATTTTCCTTACTTCACGGCAGCGGCCTGGCATCATGGAATGTTGTCCGAAGCCTTACAATCGAAAGATCTTCTGGAAATCTTACCTGAATCAGAAGAATTTGCCATCAATACCTTAATGCCAGCTTTAGCTAAAGGCGGTTTTCTTTCAGCTGAAGAAAAACAGCAAGTAGCGGAGCAGATGTCGTTCTATTCAGGCTTATCGGAGAAATCTATTTTACAGCATAATTTGGATGTACCTACTAGCTTTTACTGGAAGGAGCTATTGCGAGATGAAAGCGGATATACCATCGGCCGATTAGATTCTCGCTATTTGGGTATAGACAAAACAGAAGCAGGAGTTTCTCCTGATTACAGTGCAGAATTAACTTCTTGGTTACATTCTTTTACACCTGCAATCAATTCCTATATCAGAGAAGAATTGAACTTTAAGACTGATATTAAATACAATATGTTCGGCTCAGTTTATCCTTGGAGTTTTGAATATAATAATACACGCGAAGATCTCAGAAAAGCAATGGCGGAGAATCCATACTTAAATGTGATGTTCCAAACGGGCTATTATGATGGGGCTACCACTTATTTCAATTCTAAGTACACCATGTGGCAGCTTGACCCTAGCGGTAAAATGAAAGACCGCTTAAGCTTTAAAGGCTATAGAAGTGGTCACATGATGTATTTAAGAAAAGCAGATTTGGAAACGGCTAATGACGATTTAAGAGAATTTATAAAGCAAAGTGGAGCAAACAGTGAGTCAGCAAAGTATTAAGTGAAAGTGGCACAAAGCCAAACAATCAATCTTTGATAAAAAGAGCCAATAAGTTTTACTTTTATTGGCTCTTTTATTTCAGAATCAAATTTGTGTTCATCTTAGGGAAAGAATAAAAGCCAAAGATTAAAAACGGTTTGAGTGAAACCGCTTGATAAAGTTTCAAGGTCAATCAAATTATTATTCCAAACATATTATTCTCACATAAGGTTGGTACAAAAAACTAATTTTATGGCAAAACACATCTTACCCAAAGCGGAGTGGACTATACTCTACGATCAACTGAAAAGTCTCATTCCCGAAGCCTTCAATAAAGATGGAAATGTGATGAATCTCATAAAAGGAGAATGGAGCGATCAGATGAATTTGAAACCCTTTAATTCTTGTCTTGATGGTACCCAGCTAGGCTTTTACCCCATGTTGAAATCGCAAGATGGAAAGGAAGCAGTGGAGTACTGTGCAGAAGAATTTAAAAGTTGGAAAGAAGTATCTCTAGCAAAAAGGAAAGAAAAGGTCAGCAAAACAATCGATCATTTAGAAGAGCATAAAGAATTGCTGGGCTTGATTTTGGTCTGGGAAATCGGTAAACCTTATAGTCAGGCATTAGATGGAGTGCAACGATGCATTGATGGAGTTAGGTGGTATATCGACAATGTTGATGAAATGATTGAAGGTAGAGAGGCATTGGGAGTGATTTCCAATATTGCTTCCTGGAATTATCCGTTATCAGTCTTGGTGCATGCTTGTATGGTGCAAGTTTTGTCTGGAAATACAGTGATCGCCAAAACACCCTCTGATGGAGGCTTGTGGTCACTTTCGCTTTGTTTTGCTTTGGCAAAAAGAGAAGGGTTGCCGGTGTCTTTAATTAGTGGTTCAGGTCGAATTCTTAGTGAAGCGCTGGTTACTCATGAAGCAGTGGATTGCCTGTCTTATGTAGGGGGAAAGAGTAATGGACGGTCAATTGCCAGCTCTTTATATAATAAAGATAAACGCTATATGTTAGAGATGGAAGGGATCAATACTTACGGTGTTTGGGAGTTTTCTGATTGGGATAATTTAGCAAAGCAAATCAAGTCTGGGTTTAAATACGGAAAGCAAAGATGCACAGCTTATGTACGATTCGTGGTACAAAGAAATCTATTTCCTAAGTTTTTGGAGATGTATTTACCAGTTTTAAAATCCCTTCGTTTTGGTCATCCACTTTTGGTGGAGGAGGGCGAAACTGAACTTCCTGATTATGATTTTGGTCCTTTGATCAACTCTAACAAGGTAAATGAACTAGACGTGATGTACAATGATGCGATTGGTAAGGGTGCGGTTTCCATATATCAAGGAGAGTTGAACGATGACTTATTTCTACCTAACCAGGATACTTCGGCCTATTATGCTCCAGCCGCCTTGTTGAGCTTGCCTAAAAATGCAGAACTGTATCATCATGAACCTTTCGGGCCTTTAGACAGCATCATTTTGGTCGATCACAAAAATGAGTTGATTAATGAGATGAATGTTTCCAATGGTGCTTTGGTTGGTTCTATTGCTTGCGATGATGATATGGAGGCAGAAGAAATTGCTTGTCAAATCAGGGCGTATAAAGTCGGAATTAATAAAATGAAGTCAAGGGGAGATAACGAAGCTACATTCGGGGGAATAGGCGAATCTTGGAAAGGTTGTTTTGTAGGGGGTAGATATTTGGTGGAAGCAGTGACCAAAACAGATAATGATGAAAAGCTATTTGGTAATTTTCCAAAATATACGCAATTACCTGAGAAAAGGGACTGATTAGGTTAGTTTCAAGTAAACAGCCGATGAAATCTACTTCCATCGGCTGTCTTGCTATTAAATTCTATTTTTCAATAATAGCTTAGCCCCACAAATCTTTCATACTGTAAGGTGAACCTTCCATTGTCCAGAAGCTACCATCCACAAATCGATATCCTTTATCTTCTTGATTAATGGCTTGCACCTCATCTTGGGTTAGTTGTATTCCGTCAGCTTCCAAATTCTGCTTTATTCTGCCTGCATTAGTTGATTTTGGAATTACAGAAATGCCACGGTTGAGTCCGTACGCAATCAAAATCTGAGCAGGTGTTTTACCGTATTTCGTTGCCAAATCTTTGATAATTGGAAGTTCAAATAGATCGGGTTCATCCTCCTTTTTCATTTGGCTAGCCCTGTCTTTTGATCCCAAAGGAGAGTAGGCTGTTACCAAAATATCATGCTTCTTACAGAACTTTACCAATTCATCTTGAACTAAATTAGGGTGTAACTCGACCTGATTCATTTCAGGTTTAATAGTTGCATTTTTCCTTATTTTCTCAAGGTTGTTGATATTAAAATTTGCTACTCCTATGTGTTTGGTCATTCCCTTATCAACTAATTTTTCCATGGCCATCCACGTTTTCTGGATTGGCGCATTATCTTGCCCTAGAAAGTCATCACCTGTTTTGGGAAATTGTGATTCAGGCTTCAGAGCCACTGACCAATGTATTAAATAGAGATCTAGATATTCTAGCTGCAAATCTTTTAAAGTCTGCTGAAGCGCTGGTTCTACATCTTCTGGCAAGTGTGCATTATTCCACAATTTAGATGTGATGAAAATCTGTTCACGACTACATATACCCTCTTGAAAGGCTGTCTGCAAGGCATCTCCAATTTCTTTTTCATTACCATATATGTAAGCACAATCAATATGTCGGTAGCCAACCTTAATTGCTTCTAAAACAGCTTCATATACCTCTCCTGGTTCTGATTTCCAAGTACCTAATCCTAGTGCAGGTAAAATATCTCCGTTCCTAAAAGTTAATTTTCTCATTTGAATTTTAGTTTTTTAGTCTCTCTTACTATACTCATTCGATCCTGTAATGTTGAATAAAATGTGAAATTACGTCTCAAACCAAGCTAAAGGAACTCCTGTTAAAAGATTTAATTTGGCTTGCAAATATTGTCAATAAGATTTAATTATTGCTAGGTGGTAGCCTACATAATTAAATACACTCAATATCCAAATTCCCTTCGCTTTTGAGGAAAAACAGAGGAGAAGGCTTTTGGGAAAGATTGAGGATGGAGCCTTTTTCAATACTTAGAAGAGAATACATTGCATTATTCCGTTAATTTCTTCTAAATGCACAAAAGTTCACTCAGAAGCCTATTTATAACTTTTCTAAATTAGTATTGTTTTTACTATTTGTAACGCTATAAGGAGCTTGTATTCAGTTATTTAAGGCTATTTCCTTGATTTGGAATATAAAAACCCCAAATTTGTCTGTGAAATGTATTTGAAATAATGGCTTTGGGCAGTAGATTTGTACCCAATTAATAATTGGTGTTCCCAGATGCTAAATGAACAAATAAATATGTCCTTGAAAACGTATATTACTCGCTTATCTTTTATAGCATTCCTATTAGTGAGTTTTTTATCATTACCCAACAATGCTTTTGCTCAGGCTGACGAATTGCCTACAAGCGATGAAGCCATTGCCAATGGTGAAAAACTATTCAAAAATAATTGTGCTGTTTGTCACCAGGTTCAACAAAAAATGGTTGGTCCTGCTCTTAAAAACGTTTACGAAAGACGAGAGTTGCCTTGGTTACTAAATTTTATTAGTAATTCTCAAAAGGTGATTCAAAGCGGTGATGAATATGCTGTAAATCTTTACAACGAATACGGAAAGGCTGTAATGCCTAGCTTTGATTACTTTGCAGATGAGGAAATCAAAAATATTTTAGGTTATATAAAGTATCAAACTGATAACCCACCTCAAGAAGCGACTGCTGATGCCGGTGGTGAAGCTACTACAGCTGGTGCTGGTGGATCAGGAATTCCTTCAGAGTACTTGACTCTAATTATTATAGGGTTTGTAGTGGTATTGATCTTGATCTTAATTGTTTTAGTATTGATCGTAACGGTCCTTACTAAATTTATAAATCAAAAAGACGATGTAGATCAAAGAGATAAAGAATTTGTTAACCAAAGCTTAAATCTCAACAAACTTGTTCGAAGTAATGGATTCCTATTCTTCGTGATTTTAATATTTACTGCGGTTGTTGCTAAAACAGTTATTGATGGCCTTTACACTGTTGGTGTTCAACAAGGTTATCAGCCAACACAGCCAATAGCGTTCTCTCATGAGATTCATGCCGGCCAGTATGAAATAGAATGTCAATATTGTCACACTGGTGTGATGATTAGTAAAAGTGCTAATATTCCATCTGCCAATATCTGTATGAATTGTCACACAGCTATTAAAACCGAATCTAAAGAAATTGCCAAAATATATAAAGCCATAGATTACGATTCTGAAACTGGCGAATACGGTGATAACGTAAAGCCAATTGAATGGGTAAGGGTACATAACCTCCCAGATTTGGCTTACTTCAACCACTCTCAGCACGTGAATGTAGGGGAAATTGAATGTCAAACTTGCCATGGTCCTATAGAGGAAATGGCAGTTGTGAAGCAATGGAGCACATTAACTATGGGATGGTGTATCAACTGTCACAGAGAGACTAAGGTAAATGCTAAAGGTAATGCATATTACGATCAATTAGTTGAAGCACATGATGGTGGCGACTTGAAAGTAGTGGACATAGGCGGTCTGGAATGTGCGAAATGTCATTATTAAGTAAAAGAAATTAATCGACTTCATTAATCATAGATATGAGTGATCAAAAAACATATTGGAAAGGAACTGAACAATTAACGAATGATCCTTCATTCGTTAAAAATGCGGAAAAGGAATTTCCTGAGTACTTGCCAATCAATGATAAAAAAGAATCCAATGGAGGTAGTCCTTCCAGAAGGGATTTCTTGAAAATGATGGGGTTTGGTGTAGCAGCAGCTTCTTTGGCGGCTTGCGAGGCACCTGTAAGAAAAGCGATCCCTTATTTGAACAAACCTGTTGATGTTGACCCAGGTATTCCTAATTACTATGCATCTACCTACTCTGTCGGTGGTGACTACGCTAGTATAGTGGTAAAAACTCGTGAAGGAAGACCAATCAAAATAGAAGGAAATAAAAACTCTTCTATTACCCAAGGTGGTGTAAATGCACAGGTTGAAGCGTCAGTACTTTCTTTATATGACCAAGAAAGATTAAGAGGTCCTTTGAAAGAAGGTAAAAGTGCTGATTGGGGAACAATTGATAAAGAAATCACTGAGCAACTGCAAGCAATAAGCGATGCGGGCGGTCAAATAAGAATTGTTTCCAATACAATCAATTCTCCATCTACTTTAAAAGCTATTAATGAAATGGCTGAAAAGTATGGAAACACGGAGCATGTGATGTATGATGCTGTTTCTCAATATGGAATGTTGAAAGCTAATGAAACAATGTTCGGTGTGAAAGCGGTACCTTCCTATGACTTTAGCAAAGCTCAGACAATAGTAAGTTTTGGTGCAGATTTCTTGGGAACTTGGGTTTCTCCAATTGAGCATACTAAGCAATATAGTAAAACAAGAAAGGTAAATAGTGACAACAAAAAAATGTCGCGTCATTACCAATTCGAATCTAACCTTTCATTGACTGGTTCGAATGCAGATTACAGAACAACAATAAAACCTTCTCAAGACGGATTAGTGGTAGCTGCTTTATATAATGAAGTAGCGAAAATAACTGGTAATTCTGGCATAAATACCAATAAAGTGGAGGTTGCAAACATTTCAAAAGCAGCCAAAGACTTGGTTGCTAGTCAGGGTAAATCAATTGTAGTGTCAGGCTCAAATGATTCTGATATTCAAATGTTGGTCAATGGTATCAATTCCATGTTGAATAACTATGGTACTACCCTTGATTTGAATCAACATTCAAATGCAAGAAAAGGCGATGATGCTGCTTTCGGTAAATTTGTCAAAGATGCAAATGCTGGAAGTATTAAAGCTGTTATTTTCTATAATGCTAATCCTGTTTATGATTCGGGAATGGGTGAGGACTTGACAAAAGCTTTGAGTAAAGTAGCTTTGACAGTCTCGACTTCCGACAGAAAAGATGAAACAGCTGATGTTGTCAAATATGTAGCACCAGATCATCACTTCTTAGAATCTTGGAATGATGCGGAGCCTAAAAAGGGTCAACTGAGCTTAACTCAGCCAACTATTTCTCCATTATTCAAGACTCGTCAGGCTCAGGACAGTTTCTTGACTTGGACTGGTAACAAACAAGAGTATTACAATTTCCTTAGAAAGAATTGGGAGGATAATCACTACAATGGTCAGGAGCCTACGTTCGATATATTCTGGGATAAGACGTTATATAATGGTGTATTCACTTATGCAGTGGAAAGCAACAATGTATCAGCTCAGGGTGTAGATTTGTCTGCTTCTGCTGGTAGAATTAATAAGAATTATAAGCCTAACAATAGCGGATTAGAAGTTTCTTTCTACCAAAAAGTTTCTTTAGGGACTGGTTATCATGCCAACAACCCTTGGTTACAGGAATTACCTGATCCGATTTCAAAAGCCACGTGGGATAATTACGCAACGATCTCACAAAAAATGGCCAATGAGTTAGGAATAAAAATATTTGAAGGTAAAACGTCTAAAATCAATTTGACTATTAATGGTCAAGCAATGGAAGTTCCAGCTTTGGTTCAGCCTGGCCAAGCAAATGGAACTATCGGGTTAGCATTGGGCTATGGTAGAAAAATGGCTGGTAAAGTTGCCAATGGTGTAGGCTTTGATGTTTATCCTTTCTTGGGTCAGCTAAATGGTTCAAAAGCTTATGCTTTAACAGCCGGAGTTAGCGTTGATGGAACAGCAGGAAGCTACCAACTAGCGCAAACCCAAACACACCAAACCTTCATGGGGCGTGAGACTGTGATTCAGGAAGCTCTATTGGAGGATTATCAAAAGAAGAACTGGCAAAGAGATTTCCAACCTCATGTTGCCACTAGCAAAGGAAAAGTTGCTCCGTCCAAATTGACGCTTTGGAATGGACATAAATATAATAACCACCATTGGGGATTAGCTATTGATTTGAATTCATGTACAGGTTGTTCTGCATGTACCATAGCTTGTCAGTCAGAAAATAATATTCCGGTTGTTGGTAAAGAGGAAGTAGTGATGAGAAGAGATATGCAATGGATGCGTATTGACCGATACTACAGCTCAGATGCAGCACCAGATGATACAGCAGGTTTGGAGAAAGCCGCTGAAAATCCGGAAGTAACATTCCAACCGATGATGTGTCAGCATTGTAATAATGCTCCTTGTGAAACTGTTTGTCCGGTTGCCGCTACTACTCACAGTTCAGAGGGATTAAATCAAATGACTTATAACAGATGCGTGGGTACAAGATATTGTGCTAACAATTGTCCTTATAAAGTAAGAAGATTTAACTGGTTCAAATACCATGACAATACCAAGTTTGATAAGAACATGGCCATGAATAATGACCTAGGTAAAATGGTGCTAAACCCAGACGTAACGGTTCGTTCTCGTGGAGTTATGGAAAAATGCTCTATGTGTGTTCAGAGAATCCAAGCAGGTAAATTGAAAGCGAAAAAAGAGAAGCGTAAATTAGAAGATAAAGATGTTAATACAGCATGTGCTTCTGCATGTCCTTCTGATGCGATCGTTTTTGGTGACTTGAACAATCAAGATTCAGCGATTTCAAAATACTTGAAATTGAAAGAGAAATCTGATGAACCAATTAAAGAGGTGAATGAAGAACGCGCTTACCATGTGCTGGAAGAGTTGCGTGTAGCACCAAACGTTTGGTATATGACCAAAATCAGAAATAAAGATAAAGTAAATACTAAGGCTTAATTTAATAACTGTAGCAATATGGAAGTCACTTCACCAGTAAGAGAAGTATTAGTAACGGGAAATAAGACCTATCATGATGTTTCTCATGATATCTGTAGGCATGTAGAAGCCAAACCAAACCCTAAGTGGATGGCCGCTATGGCACTTTCGTTAGGAGCATTATTTGTGGGAGGTTACGCTGTAGCTGTCACGGTATGGGATGGTATAGGCATGTGGGGTTTGAATAAAACCGTAGGATGGGCATGGGATATTACCAACTTCGTATGGTGGGTAGGTATTGGTCATGCAGGAACTTTGATATCGGCAGTATTGCTTTTGTTCCGTCAAAAATGGAGAACTTCCATCAATAGGGCAGCAGAGGCGATGACAATTTTTGCTGTAATCTGTGCACTAATGTTTCCGATCTTACACACAGGTAGACCCTGGCTAAGTATTTATTGGTTTGTTCCAATTCCAAATACCTTTGGTTCGTTATGGCTTAACTTCCACTCTCCTTTACTATGGGATTTCTTTGCGATCTCTACATATTTCACAGTTTCATTGGTGTTCTGGTATATCGGATTGATTCCTGATTTTGCTACTATTAGGGATAGAGCTACAAATAAAATATCGAAAGCGATATATGGTGGTTTGAGTTTTGGTTGGGATGGTGCTGCAAAAACTTGGCAGCGATATGAAACAGTTTCGTTAGTGTTAGCTGGTTTGGCGACTCCTTTGGTACTTTCAGTTCACACCATCGTATCGATGGATTTTGCAACTTCTGTTATTCCAGGATGGCATACTACCATTTTCCCTCCATATTTCGTAGCAGGAGCGATTTTCTCAGGTTTCGCAATGGTATTGACATTAATGTTGGTAACAAGGAAAGTGTACAACTTAGAGGATTATATTACCATTAATCATATTGAATTGATGAATATCATTATTATGATAACGGGTTCAATTGTGGGTGTAGCCTACATTACTGAATTGTTTATGGCGTGGTATTCTGGTGTACAATATGAGCAATATGCATTCTTAAACAGGGCAACCGGACCTTATTGGTGGGCATATTGGGCGATGATGACATGTAATGTGATTTCACCTCAGTTATTCTGGTTCAAGAAAATTAGAACAAGTTTATGGGCAACTTTCATTTTATCCATAGTGGTAAATATTGGAATGTGGTTTGAAAGATTTGTGATTATTGTAACCTCATTGCATAGAGATTACTTGCCATCAAGTTGGGCCATGTTTAGTCCTACTGTTTATGATATGGGTATCTATCTATTCAGTTTTGGTTTATTCTTTACACTGTTCTTCTCTTTTGCTAAATTCTTCCCAGTGATTAATATGGCAGAGGTAAAATCAGTATTGAAATCTAGTTCAGGTGAAATTGAAAACAAAAAATAATTATGGAAAGCGGTAAAAACTTTATCGTAGGGATTTTTGATGACGAATCAGTGCTTTTAAGCGCAGTTAAAAAAGTCCGTGGAAGCGATGTAAAAATTCATGAATGTTATACTCCGTATCCAGTTCATGGTTTGGATGATGAATTGGGCTATAAGCGCTCCAGAATTTCCATTGCAGCATTTATGTTTGGTATCACTGGAACTTGCTTAGCATTTTTGATGATGATATACATGATGGGAATCGATTGGCCAATGATAATTGGTGGTAAAGATCATATTGCAATCCCATCATTTGTACCAGTTGGTTTTGAGGTAACAGTTCTTCTTGCGGCTTTAGGGATGGTTGCTACCTTCTTTATAATCAGTAATTTGAAGCCTTATGGAAAACCGAGAATATACGATATCAGAAGTACTGATGATATGCATGTAATGGCTATTGATCTGGCTAAAAACAGCAAATCAACGGATGAGCTTAATGCTATCTTGAAAGACTCAGGTGCTGTAGAAATAAATGAAAAGAAATTTTAAGTTGATTAAGGAAATGATGAATAAAAATAGAATATTTCAAATCTTATTTTTCGGCTTAGTTACAGTTTTAGTTGTGGCATGTAAGCCGGGAGAGGATAATCCGGGTACAGAATACGCACCTAATATGTATCATGCTGTTTCTTATGAACCATTAACGCAGATTACTGAAAAGGATGCTGGAGCATGGGTTGGTTCTGATGAAGACGAGTATGGAGAATATTTCAACTCAAACCCTAACAATCCATTTGGCATGACAATGAGGCAACCTGCTAACAATACGGTGCCTAGAGATGAAAATGGAATGCTTCCCTATCGATTACCAAAGGATAGTGTTGAATTGGCGGCTAGAATAATGAAAAACCCATTACCTGATAATGATGTGATTCTGGAAGAAGGTAAGGTTTTATACACCAAATACTGTACTCATTGCCACGGAGAAAATGGTGGTGGTTCTATGGATGAAACAGCATTAGTAGGAAAGGTATATCAAGGGGTACCATCATACAGTGCCGGAGCAACTTCGCAATTGTCGGAAGGACATATTTTTCATGTAATTACACACGGAATTAGAAGAATGGGAGCTCATGGTTCTCAAGTGCTACAAGAAGATAGATGGAAAATTGTACGTTATGTACAAACTTTACAAAAACAAGATTAATATAACAGTTTTAAGATAAGTTATCATGGCTGAAGAAAAATTTGAATTTACCTCAAAAGCAAAAAAGACACTTTCTGTTTTAGCGATTGTAGGGCTTGTATTATTTGGACTAGGTACTTTTTTTGCAAGTACCACAGACCATAGTGAAGAAGCTGGACATGCTCAAGAAATGCATGATGGAGCTATCATGTCTGACGGTAACGAAGGTGCTCATGTAACCGAGGATGGAGATCAAAACCATTTAGAAGGTGCTGAGGCTCATGGTGGTGAACATGCAGGTAATCCTAGTTGGTTGAAAAGAATTTATGCCAATCTTTGGATTAATAATATGTATTTTGTTGGTCTGGCCCTTCTTGGAGTCTTTTTCGTGGCCATCCAATATGTTGCTCAAGCTGGCTGGTCTGCTGCTTTAATACGGATTCCAATGTCCTTCGGTAACTGGTTGCCTATAGGCGGTCTTTTAACTTTGGTTATATTTTTAGTAGGAGGGCATGATATTTTCCACTGGACTCATGAATATTTGTATGATGTTAACGATCCAAGATATGACTCTATTATTGCGGGTAAAGAGGGGTACTTGAATACACCTTTCTTCTTGGCCAGACTAGTTGTTTATTTTGTAGTGTGGTTTTTAATGTTCCGTTGGATTCGTAAAAAGTCTTTAGAGGAAGATTTAAACGGAGGTGAAAAGTATTATTATAAGTTAAGAGGTATATCAGCAGGCTTTATTGTATTCTTTGCTGTCACTTCTTCTACCTCTGCCTGGGATTGGATACTATCAATTGATACGCATTGGTTCTCTACCATGTTCGGATGGTATGTATTTGCTTCATGGTGGGTTACTGCTTTAGCGGCTATCACTTTGATAACAGTAATTCTTAAGGAGAACGGATATTTGAAAATTGTAAATACAGGGGTTCTACATGACTTAGGGAAATTTGTTTTTGCATTCTCTATTTTCTGGACCTACATATGGTTTTCTCAATTTATGTTGATCTATTATTCTAACATTCCAGAGGAAACTGTATACTTTATTGAAAGACTTACTAGTGATCATTACAGTATTGTGTTTTTTGTTAACTTGATTTTAAACTTTTTCTTTCCATTCTTGGTTTTCATGCCAAGAGATTCAAAAAGACATACTGTTTTCTTGAAAATCGTAACAATTGTGGTTCTTATCGGTCATTGGTTTGATTTTTATCTGATGGTAACCCCAGCAGTAATGAAAGAAAATGGAGGATTTGGTTTGTTAGAAATCGGAATGGCGATCATCTTCGGAGTTGCATTCTTATTTGTTGCGTTAACTGGATTATCTAAGTCTTCATTGGTGGCCAAAAATCACCCAATGTTGAAAGAAGCAGAACATCACCATGTATTTTAATTTAATTTAGTAACAGTAATATATATGTTCAATTTAGCTATAGGTTTAGGAGTAGTACTTTTATTAGCAATTTTGTTCTTTATCTTCAGAATTTCGGCCTTAATAAGTGTCGCGAAGGGAGATGGAGAAAAGAAAGAATCTAGTTCTAATAAAATTAATGGGGCCATGTTTATCGTTTTTTTACTCGGAACTGGTTTCTTGTTTTTCTGGTATTCTTTCAAAGAGTTTGAAAATTATAATTTACCCGTTGCATCAGAGCACGGGGTTGAATATGAGTGGATGTTTTGGGTTACTATGGCAGTAACCGGTGTTGTCTTTGTAATTACTCAAATTTTACTGTTTTATTTTTCTTGGAAGTATCAATATAAAGAGAATTCCAAGGCACTTTTTTATCCTGAGAATAATAAATTAGAGGTTATTTGGACTTTTGTTCCTGCAGTAGTGTTAGCTGTATTAGTTTTTACAGGTTGGAGAGTGTGGACTGATATTACTGCACCAGCTCCTGAAAACACAAATAATCTAGAAATTATGGGTTATCAGTTTGCTTGGGGAGTACGCTATCCAGGCCTTGATGGAGAGTTAGGTAATACAGATTATCGAGTAATAGAAGCTACAAATAGTTTTGGTATTGATTTTAACGATAAAGCAGCGTATGATGATTTTATTCCTCGTGAAATGCATATACCAAAAGGCGAGCCTGTGACTTTCAATATTAGAGCGAGAGATGTATTGCATAGCGTTTTTGCACCTCATTTCCGGTTGAAAATGGATGCAGTACCAGGGATGCCAACATCTTTTACCTTTACAGCGACCAAAACAACCGAAGAAATGAGGGAGGAATTAAATGATCCTGAATTTAATTATGAAATAGCTTGTACTGAGGTTTGTGGGAGAGGTCATAATTCCATGAGATTAACCCTTATTGTAGACACACCTGAGGAATACCAAGAGTGGTATGCAGAACAGGAATCTTTCTTAAAAAGGAATCCTGAATATTTAACTAAGGTGCCAGAAGATTTGAAAGAATTAGCACTTTTGAAAACAGGAATTGATAACAAGAAGTTAGACTAAAAAATTAAATCATAAAGTTATGTCAACAACGGCAGAAGCAAATTTAAGTCAGGAAGTTCATCATGATGAGCACCATGACCACGAACAAGGCTTTATTTCTAAATATATTTTTACTACTGATCATAAAATGATTGGTAAGCAATTCCTGATTACTGGAATTCTGTGGGGGTTAATCGGTGTTGGAATGTCAGTTATTTTCCGACTTCAGTTAGGCTTCCCTGATATGGATTTAGGTTGGTTAAGACCACTTCTTGGCGGATGGATATCCGAAGCTGGGCAGTTAGATCCGGAATTTTACCTTGCCTTAGTAACGATGCATGGTACCATTATGGTATTCTTTGTTTTAACAGCTGGTTTAAGTGGGACATTCAGTAACTATTTAATACCATTGCAGATTGGGGCCCGAGATATGGCCTCAGGATTTATGAATATGTTGTCATATTGGTTCTTTTTTGCATCTAGTGTGGTAATGATGTCATCAATTTTTATAGAAACAGGTCCAGCTGCAGGTGGTTGGGTGGTATACCCACCATTAAGTGCATTACCACAGGCAATCCAAGGTTCAGGGCTGGGAATGACTTTATGGCTAGTAGCTATGGTATTCTTTATTGTTTCCATGCTATTGGGAGGTATTAATTATATCACTACAGTAATTAACTTAAGAACAGAGGGAATGTCCTTCTCAAGATTACCATTAACGATTTGGGCTTTTTTCTTAACTGCCGTAATTGGTTTGTTATCATTCCCTGTTTTGTTTGCAGCAGCTTTATTATTAGTGTTTGATAGAAGTTTCGGTACTTCTTTCTACTTATCTGATATTTACATCGGAGGGGAGGCATTGCCAAACATGGGGGGTAGTCCAATTCTGTATCAACACTTATTCTGGTTTTTAGGACACCCTGAAGTTTATATTGTATTATTGCCTGCATTGGGTATTACTTCCGAGGTGATTGCTACTAACTCAAGAAAACCTATCTTCGGTTATAGAGCTATGATTGGGTCAATGTTAGGGATAACTGTTTTATCATTTGTAGTGTGGGCACACCACATGTTCGTGTCAGGTTTGAATCCTTTCTTGGGTTCAGTTTTCATGTTCTTAACATTGATAATTGCAATTCCTTCAGCGGTTAAAGTATTTAATTACTTAACAACACTCTGGAAAGGTAACATCATATTTACACCAGCGACACTATTTTCAATTGGTTTAGTTTCATTCTTCATATCTGGAGGGTTGACTGGAATTTTCTTAGGAAATTCAGTAATTGATATTCAGTTACACGATACTTATTTCGTTGTAGCACATTTCCACTTGGTAATGGGTAGTTTATCAATCTTTGGTTTGCTAGCAGGTGTTTATCACTGGTTCCCTAAGATGTTTGGTAGAATGATGGATGAAAAGCTTGGCCATATCCACTTCTGGATGACTTTCATAGGGGTTTACATGATTTTCTTCCCAATGCATTACATTGGTATTGCAGGATTCCCTAGACGATATTATTCATGGACTAACTTTGACGCTTTTAGTAGCTATACTGATTTGAATATGTTTGTTTCTGTCGCAGCCTTCGTTACCGTTGCTGCTCAGTTCTTATTTTTGTTCAATTTCTTTTATTCAATGTACAGAGGGAAGAAGGCACCTCAAAATCCATGGAGATCAAATACTTTAGAATGGACTGCTCCTATTGAGCCTGGTCATGGTAATTGGCCTGGAGAAATTCCTAAAGTTTACAGATGGCCGTATGATTATAGTAAGCCAGGTGCAAAGGAGGATTTTATTCCTCAGCATATTCCTTTGTCTCAGACTCCTGAGTCTAATTTAGACCATGAGGTTGAACTAGCGAAGAAAGAGGTTGTTGATCCAGCAGCTGATGCAAAAGCAAACGCATAATAACTCATTTAAGATAAGCAGCTACTATCGGAACTTAGTTACAGTTACGGTAGTAGCTGTTTATCTTTTGATCCTAGCTGGGGGTATTGTCAGAAGTACCGGATCAGGCATGGGGTGTCCTGATTGGCCTAAATGTTTTGGTCAATGGGTTCCACCAACTTCAGCAGAGCAGTTGCCAGAAGATTATCAAGATTTTTATGCTGAATACAGACACCAAAAAAACTTAAAATTCGCTAGTTACTTAGATGTCTTTGGGTATTCTGAGATTGGTCAGGCAATATTAGCGGACGAATCAATTAAGGAAGAGGCAGAATTCAATGTGTCGAAGACTTGGACTGAATATCTAAATCGATTATTAGGTGCAGTGGTCGGTCTGTTGATTGTGCTATGTGTTGCAGGCTCTTTAAAGTATGTTAGGCAGTCTAAAACGATTTTTGCTTTAGCTTTTGCGTCTTTGGTCTTAGTATTGATTCAAGGATGGATTGGTTCGGTTGTAGTTTCGACAAACCTACTATCTTGGTTGATCACAGTGCATATGATGCTAGCCATGGTTATTCTTGCAGTTTTAACTGGACTTTATTTTGTTGTTAATAAGAAGAGCAGAATAAAGAAGATAGAAGGAGCCAAATCGAAAAATTTGTCAAGAATTCTACTTGTGGCTATGGTCATGATACTTATACAAATTGTCCTTGGTACTCAGGTGCGAGAAGCACTCGATGTGGTAGCTCTTAGGTTGGGAGAGGCTCTAAGGGGTAGTTGGATAGAAGGTTTAGGTCTAGAATTTTACATTCACAGATCATTCTCAATAGCTATTGCCCTTGTTCATTTCTACTTACTGTATGAATTATTTAAGCAAAAAAACAGTTTAGATATCATTTATAGAAATGTAAAAATATTAATTAGTTTAATTATTCTTGAAATCTTATCCGGTACCATAATGGCATATTTTGCTGTGCCTTTTTGGGCGCAGCCTATTCATTTGGTTCTAGGTAGTATGATTTTTGGGATTCAGTTTTATATATTTTTACAAGTAGTGTATAGCACGAAAAAGAAAAATAAAAGGGAGTATGCAATATCCTAATTCACAAAATTTATCTTTAAGCGACTTACTTATAAGTTACGCAAAGAATTTATTCGTTCTTCTTAAACCGAGGCTAAGCTTTTTGGTAGCTTTTTCGTCTGCTTTCGGTTACGTTTTAGGCTTTTCTGGAGCAGGCATTGATTACGTGGTTTTAGCTTTTCTCTCATTGGGAGGTTTTTTAGTTTCAGGTTCTGCTGTTACAATCAATCAGATTATTGAGGTAGAATTAGATAAGAAAATGGATAGAACGAAAAATCGTCCTATCCCAACAGGGAAAATATCTATTCAAGAAGCAACAATTTTTGCAATCGTGACTGGAGCATCAGGTATAGGCTTACTTCTTGTATACACGAATGTGATGACGGCCATTCTTTCATTAGTGTCTTTAATTTTGTACAGCTTTGTATACACTCCTCTGAAAAGAGTTGGTCCGATTGCTGTATTTGTAGGTGCCATTCCGGGTGCATTACCTCCTTTATTAGGCTGGGTAGCTGCAACTAATGGTTTTGGCATCGAAGCTTGGATTATATTCGGGATCCAGTTCATTTGGCAGTTCCCTCATTTTTGGGCTATTGCTTGGGTAGCGGATGACGACTATAAGAAGGCCGGTTTTAAGCTATTACCTTCTGGAGGTAAAAAGGACTTAAATACTGCAATTCAGATTATGATCTATACCTTATTTTTGATTCCCTTGGGTTTACTTCCAACGCTCTTTGGAATTACTGGTATTTATTCGGCATTAGTAGCAACCATTTGCGGAGTGTTATTTCTTAGTCAAACATTCTACCTAATGAAAGAATGCAGTAAGGAAGCAGCATTAAAAATTATGTTTGGGTCGTTTTTATACCTACCGATAGTCCAAGTGGCTTATCTTTTAGATAAAATATAATAATGGAAACTTCTATAAATAAAGAACAACAATTACAACCGAGTATTAAAATACTCTCCATGCATCCGTTGAAGTTTGCATTATGGTTGTTTATAGTTACTGTCGTGATGATATTTGCAGCACTTACTAGTGCTTATATTGTACGGCAGTCGGAAGGAAATTGGTTAATTTTTGACTTACCTACCGTCTTTTTGTACAATACGATTATTCTGGTAGCTAGTAGTATTACAATGCATTTGGCCTATATTTCAGCTAAAAGAGATAATTTCAAGAACTTGAAGCTTTTTATGATTTTAACAGCTGGCTTGTCAATTGCCTTTTTTGTAGGTCAGTACGAAGCATGGGGAGCCCTTGTCGACAGAGATGTTTACTTTGTAGGTAATCCTTCTGGCTCATTTTTGTATGTAATTTCAGGTTTGCATGCATTTCATTTGATTTCAGGGCTGATTTTTATTTTAATTATGTTATTTTCGGCTTTTAAATATAAGGTTCATTCTAAAAATATGGTAAAAATGGAAATGTGTACTACATATTGGCACTTTTTAGATGGACTTTGGGTATATTTATATATATTTTTGTTGTTAAATCATTAATCCTTTTTTGAACAGATAAATTTATGGCAACTACTGCAACAATTGATACTACTACAAAAAACCAATGGGGAGGTGGAGTAGCCCCTATGAATGCTAGTTATGGAAAACTGATGATGTGGTTCTTCCTTCTTTCGGATGCATTCTCATTTTCTGCTTTATTGATAACCTACGGTCTCATCCGTTATGCACACCCTGCTTATGAAGGTACTGTATCTGAATTTACTTTCAGTACAGAGTATTGGCCAATTCCTGAGATGGTATTTGAGGCTGTTCCTTTTCTTCATGGGGTACATGCTCCTTTGATATTCGTTGGTATCATGACCTTCATTTTGATTTTAAGTAGTGTTACCATGGTATTGGCTGTTGAAGCTGGCCATAGAATGGATAGAAAGGGCGTTATCAAATGGATGCTTTGGACCATTATCGGTGGATTAACTTTCTTGGCATGTCAGGCTTGGGAGTGGAGTCACTTTATCCATGGCACAGCAGAAGGCACAGTAAACGCCATGGGAGAAACCATATTTGGTGCTAATCTTACAGAAAATCAATATGGTCCCCCATTATTTGCATCATTATTCTTCTTCATTACAGGATTCCATGGTTTCCATGTATTCAGTGGAGTAGTAATAAATTTCATTATTTTCTTTAATGCAGTGGTAGGCACCTATGAAAAAAGGGGACATTACGAAATGGTTGAAAAAACTGGGCTTTATTGGCACTTTGTTGATTTGGTTTGGGTATTTGTATTTACACTTTTCTACTTAATTTAACTAGAGCAAGTTAGGAAAGTAGAAATTAGAGATATTAATTAAAAGAATTCATATAAGATATGTCACACGAAGAAACTAATAACGTTCAGGTTATTCCTGAAGATAAAGAAAAGACCAAGAAAATCTGGAAGGTAGCAGCAATACTAGCAATAGTAACCATAATTGAGTTTATTTTCGCATTTACTTTACCTAGAGGTATAATTCTAGTATCTATTTTTTTAGGTTTAACAGTTGTAAAAGCATTTTATATTGTAGCTGAGTTTATGCACCTTAAGCACGAACAAAAAGCTTTAATTTGGTCAATCATGATCCCAACCATTTTAATTTTATGGCTAGTTGTAGCACTAATGGTTGAAGGTAGTGCGATCTTTAATATTAGAAATTAAATTAATTGATTTGAAAATTTAAATGAATCAGGTTGATGTAGATCAGCCTGATTTTTTTGTTTATGAAGAAGTCAAAAATTCTTATACTACTAGTTACCCTTAGTTTTCCTGTGATTTTATATTTGTTTTTGAGATCCTATGGTCAAAATGAATTTAACTTGCCCATCTTTTTTGAGGATCAAGAAAAAAGGTATTGTAATGATGTTAATCTGACAAGGGATAATGTAGAGTTCATGAACTTGAATCAGAAGGAAATTGTAAAGTTATCAGAGATTTACGATGCGGATTTTAAAGTAATTCACTTTCCAAATACTCAAGATCCAGAAATCCAGACCCTGAAGAATGAGTTAAACAGGGTGTTGAATACTTTCGATGAAGTGTCTATTAGTATTTTAAGTTTACAATCCATTGATTCAGGAAAAGTAGATCAGTTAGGCAATACTGGATTTTTGCCCTCGAAAAAATCGAAGACATATCTTTATCACGAAAATAAACGAAATAGCCTTATTAATTGTCTGTACGCCTTTCCAACGAAAGAATGGGATGGAGAACATCCTTCTGAGGATATTATTGCAGCGGACGAGACTTTAGTGCTTTTAGATGAGCAGAACCGGATAAGAGGCTATTACAATGGGTATGAAACAAAAGAGGTGGACAGATTGATATTAGAAATTAGAGTTTTATTAAGTAAGAAATAAATGGAATCAGTTAATACTAATCAAAAATCATATACTAGCTTAATTTGGATATTGTCAATTGCAATTCCAGTGGTAGTTGCAATCTTAATATTTACACCGGAGAAAATACAAGGAGCAGGTGATTGGGTTTATATGTTACCACATTTAAATGCCACTTTTAATACTTTAACTACCATCGTATTGCTATTAGGTTTGTATTTCATAAAGCAAAAGAATATTAGGGCTCATAAGAGTATGATGTCTATCGCTTTTACTTTGGGCAGTTTGTTTTTAGTTAGCTACGTGATTTATCATTCTACAGCAGATTCTACAGTATACGGAGATGTAAATGGGAATGGTGTTTTAGAGGAAGCGGAAAAGACGGGAAAATTGATGTTTTGGAGAGGTTTTTATGTTGTCATATTACTTTCTCATATTCTGCTAGCAGCAATCGTTGTTCCCTTTGTCCTATTTGCCTTTTACTATGCATTGACGGATAAGATCGAAAAGCATAAGAAGATCGTGAAGTGGACCTTCCCAATATGGCTGTATGTTTCTATAACTGGAGTGATCGTTTATGGTATGGTAAGTCAATATTATCTTAATTAATGAGAACTCTTATCCGTTTGATGCAGTTTTATAAGTAAATAATTTATGATGAGAAAGCTTTTCTTCTTTATATTTTCTTTTCTGTTTGTTGGCCTTTCCAATGTTTCTGCACAGTGTGCAATGTGTAGGGCAACAGTAGAGAACAATGTTAATAATGGTGAAATTGGAATAGCTAGTTCACTAAATTTTGGAATCTTATACCTTTTTGCTGCCCCGTATTTAGTGGCTATGGTAATCGGGATTTTATGGTATAGAAACAGTAAAAAGCACAGCAAGAAGATTAATATTAAAGAGCTTCTCTCAAGAAAGCTCAACTCATGAATAAATCTATGTGACGCTTTGTCCCTTATCGCAGCTTTATTTCATTTCAATTCTTTAAAGTCCAGTACGATTATTGCTATATTGATGCTTTAATTCATCCCAATCAATTGTGAAGAAGTATTTAGTTTATATTTTTTTAATAACACTGGCCCTCTTGATTTTTAGCTTACGCAGTTACTATCATTCAAAGGAATCAGATAGAGAGGGATTTATTTCTGAAACGCAAACAAGGGTTTTAGAAGAGCTGCTCAAAGTAGAGAAAGATAAAGATCAGTGGAATGCATATTTCTCACAAAATAGATCCTTAGACTTTAAGTCTTTAAACGAAATTAAGACGACTTATCCTTTTTATATTTTCAAGAATATATCACTGGTATATTGGTCCGATGAACATTATGCCCCTGAATCAAAGAAGTATCGAAAAGAAGGTTGGCATTTTGTAAATAAGCAATCTGGTCAGTATTTGGAATATTCATTAAAGTCTAAAAGTGGAGATGTTCATATAATTTCAGTTATTCCTTTATTTGAATATTATGATGTGAATAATGAATATGTCCAATCAGGATATAATAGTAAAATATTACCCCCATCCGGTATTAATCTTTATCAAAATAAAAATGAGGATGCGTATGAAATTAGTGATTTAAACGGAGATCCCATTTTCTTTATCTCCTTGACAAATGAATTTGAATTTTATCATCAGGAGTTACATTATCTTATCCTCTTTTTAGAGTTTCTTTTTATATCTCTGTCCATATTCTCCTTATGGAGTTATTGTTCCTCCCGGAAGAATACAGTTCTTAAAATTTCTACCTTTGTCGCAGGAATTTCTGTTTTATGGGTACTGATGGAGCTTTTTGATATGCCTTTTCATGCCAAGGATTTAAGACTTTTTGACCCGAAATTTTTCGCTTCTTCCGATTTCAATCCTTCAGTAGGAAATTTACTGATTAATTGTGTACTTTTTTTTATTGTAGGCTTTTTTTTCATCAGGAAGATCAAGACTTATTTACTTCGGAAATTCCGTAGTAGTCAATTATCAGGATGGGGGATAAATTTCTTATCATATCTCACGACCTTAGGGATCTTCTATTTCATTCATTTGATCTATATTCATTCTAATTGGGGTATAGATAGTACTGCTTCAATTGAGTTTAGCATATTTCAAATCTTATCTTTTGCAGTAGTCTTGCTATTTGGCTTTTTGGTGTTTGAGGTATTTAAAGTAGCTCACTTCTTCAATACTCAAGAAAAGTTAAGCCCTGTATATTTCTTAAGCGTCCAGTTGGCTTGTTTTGGTGCTTTTCAGATATTTGCAATCAAATTTGGTTATCCAATCTTCTGGATTGGTCTTACTGTGATGCTTTTCAATTCAGTGATTTTCTTTTCGAAATTGGGGGCAGTCCTCGAGAATATTAACTTTTTGAGCTTCATCTATATATTTTTATTGATTATTGCGATTTCAATAATTAGCGCTATCTCAGTTCAATTTCTCGAAAAACAAAATGAAGCCAACCAAAGAAACATACTGGCAGATAAGATATTAAATGGCAATGATGTCTTAGCTGAATACATGATCAATCAGCTGGAAGAAAGCCTCAGGAATGATGAATATATAAAAAGACAGTTTTTACTTCCCTTAACACCATACAAAACCATTGCTGATAAAATTGAAAGGTATTATTTGAATGATTATTTCGAAAAATATGAAAAGTCTATAAAGATTTTTGATGCGGAAGGTAATTCGATTTATCCAAATGGGAGCTTACCAATGTCCTCCTCTTATCCAATCCAGCAGATGAATGCCAGGAACAAACGTGGAGAGCTGAAATTGTATCTGGTGGGAAATAATGAGGAAAACCAACTTCAAAGAAATTATATATATGTCTTTGAAGTAAAACACTATAATTTTGTTTTTGCTAAGATCGTTTTAGAATTAAAGCCAAAAAAGATCAGACCTGATAATGTATTCCCTGAACTATTGGTGAAAAATCGAAATATCCCTACCTTTTTGGATATTCCTTACGATTATGCACTTTATAAAAACGATACCTTATCTTATAGTGTAGGGGATTTAAATTTTCCCAATGTCGTAGAGGATGATGTCTCCGAAGATGCCAGTTTACTTAAAATTCAACATGACCGTAATCTTAAATTTAATGTTATCATAAACAATGGGGAAAAGTTGATTTTTAGTAAAACCAGTAATTTTTGGTACCGGTTTTTTTCTAATATTTCATTTTTCTTTGTTCTATCTTTCGTCTTAATATTTGCATTTTCCGCTATTCAGTTTATTAAGATTTACTGGAAAACTAGGAGTATTGGCCTTAGCGCAAAAATTCAATTATATTTTTCTTTAGCTTTTCTAATACCATTGCTTTCTGTAAGTGTTTCTACACTCGGATTTGTAAATGCTACTTTTTTAGATGATATAGTCTCTAAGTATGAGGAAAATACCACCAGAGTAGCTAATCAATTGGTTCCTTTATTGATGAATTATGAAAGTGGATTACTAGATAAAGCTAATCTAAATAATGATATCTCTACTATTACAAAAATCATAAATGCCGATATAAATCTTTACGATTTAAATGGGCAACTTTTTTTAACGAGCCAGCCTCAAGTATTTGAAAAGAACCTGTTATCGTATAAGGTAAATCCGCAAGCATATGCATCTATTCTGCAGAGTGGACAAAAGATGATAACCCTTGAAGAGCAAATTGGAAACTTGACTTACCAATCGGCCTACGTTGGAATTAGGTCTTACAATACGGGTGAGTTATTAGCCATCTTGGGTAGCCCATTTTTTAAATCCAATAAGGAATATGATTTGTTGTTTACCGATTTGCTGAATAATGTGTTCAATATATTTGTAGCTTCTTTTATTGTATTTATCTTCTTGGCTTACACTGCCACTAAAATTTTGACCTCTCCATTGAACCTTCTTAAACAAAAACTTTCTCAGGTTAACTTATCTGCAGATAATAAGCCTATACATTGGCAAGTCGATGATGAAATTGGCTTATTAATTAAGGAATACAATCAGATGCTTTTAAAACTTGAGAAAAGTAGGCAAGCCTTGAGTAAAACAGAAAAGGAATCTGCTTGGCGAGAAATGGCTCAGCAAGTGGCACATGAAATCAAAAACCCGTTGACCCCTATGAAGCTTTCATTGCAACATCTGCAAATGAAAATTCAAAAGTCAGATAGTCCTCTCCCTGATGCTTCGGCTAAGATTGATAGCATTTTATCGCAGATCGAAAATTTAAGTGATATTGCTACTTCATTTTCTTCTTTTGCTAAAATGCCGATTCCGCAGAATGAAAGAATATGCATAACGGATATCTTAAGAAAAGTGGTCGATTTCTTCAAAGCAGAGCATGTAGAAATTTATTTGGATTTACCTAGCGAGGATATTTATGTATGGGCTGATCTTAAGATAATGGAGCGGACTTTTAATAATATGATATTGAATGCCTTGCAAAGTGGTGAAGAGGAACAATATATTGAGATCAATATAAAGATTGATTTGCAAAATGAAATAGTTAGAATTTCTATTCATGATAATGGTATGGGGATTCCTGAGGATAATTATAACAAAGTATTTTTGCCTAACTTTACAACCAAATCTACAGGTTCAGGAATTGGGTTGGCTGTGGCTAAAAGAGGAATCGAACATGCGGGAGGGGACATTTGGTTTGAATCAGAACCAAACGTGGGAACAACCTTTTATATTGAATTAAAAAGGCAGAACTAGTTTTGAAGTGGGCAAAGAAAGTTGTTTTGATCATATTGATGGGCTTTATTTTAGGCCCACAATTAGTAAGTGCCCAAAATTATTGTTTTCAAACGGCTTATTCAGCACTTTCTGTACCTGATTCGGCTTTGATTGTTCCTAGTTCATTGCAGATCCAAAATCAGTTTGGAGACAGCGTTTCTTATGCGATATCTAAAGGATTACTTATAATTAATAAAGTAAATGAACATGACACCGTAAGGGTTTGCTTCAATTATATCCTCAAAAATCAGCAAATTGTACATACGGCTGTACCGGAACAACTTTTTGATAGCACTGCAAAATTTCAACAAAAATTACAGCATGATAATTCTAATCATCAAACTACTCAAGAATTTCTGGGCTTGGAAGGAATAAAAATTTCAGGTGCGTTCATGCGCTCCGTTTCTGCTGGAGATCAACAATCTGCTATGATGCACTCTGTTATGGATTTAACTATTGCGGGAAATATTTCTGATGAATTAATGCTCCAAGCGCGATTGACAGATCAACAAATGCCATTCGAGCCCGAGGGGAATACTCAACGCTTGCAGGATTTTGACAGAGTAAATGTGCAGCTCAAGCATGAAAACTGGGAGCTGGAAGCAGGTGATTTAAATATTAGATCTAATTCAAACCTGAATTTTTTAAAATATAATCGACAAGTGCAAGGCTTAGGCGTATTATCATCTAAACTTTCATTTGACTCGACAAAATCGAATACTCAACTGGTGACCTCATTTGCAAGAAGCAAAACGGGAGTGCAAAATATTGAGCCTTTAGAAGGAGTTTTAGGTCCGTATCGAATCAAGGGTCCTCAAAATGAGCCGTTTATTTTTATTTTATCTGGCTCTGAGAAAATATTTTTAGATGGAAAGCAGTTGCAAAGAGGGTTGGACAATGATTATGTAATAGATTATAATGCTGCTGAAATAACGTTTAACTCCCAACACTATATTTCAAAATATAGCATTATCCAAATTGAATTTGAATATTCCGAAAGGCAATATAGTAGAAATGTAACCACACTAAAGCATGAGCAATCCGTTGGTAATTTGGACGTAAATTTTGGTTATTTCCAACAGACTGATAAACCGGATAATCAGATTGATGATTTAAGTCAATCAGATTTCAATGCGCTTTCAACTTTGGGCAATAATGCAGATTACGCAGAAATACCGGCAATAGATAGTCTAGGATATTCCGCTGATAAAGCACGATATACTAGAGTTGATTCAATAGTGGATGGAAAGAGTTATTGGGTTTATAAGTTGTCCAATAATCCAGAGATAGCTCATTATCAAGTAAATTTTACAATGGTCGGGGAGAACCAAGGTCATTATAGAATAGCTAATTCTTCGGAGAACGGGGTAGTTTATGAATGGGTGGCTCCAATAGATGATGTGCCACAAGGTAATTATGAACCAATAAAGAAAATGGCTTTGCCTCAGAATCAAAGAATTATTAATATCGGACTGAATTATAATTTGAAGGATGATTCCGATTTAAGCTTTGAATATGCGGGTTCTGAATTTGTTACAAACAGGTTTAATAAAGATGATACTCAGTTAAAGGGTAATGGCATGGCAATAGGATTCAGCTCTGCCACAAAATCTCTTCATTTCATGGAAAAGACCAGCATTAATTATTTCATTAAATATGAATTTCTGGATTCCGCATTTTCACCAGTTCAGCCTTTCCGAGCACTGGATTTTAATAGAAACTGGGGAATGGAGGAGTCAGCTGGTTTCCAAGCCGGAGAAGAGCATTTAATACATTTAGGAACAAGCATTGAGTCTAAAAACAAAGCATTAAGCTATGATGTGGCGCTACGAAATAAAGAAAATCTGGGAAGCGGATTTCAGCATAATATAAACTTTCAAAATAACGGAGATATCAGCATTACTGTCGATGGGTTTTTGATGGAAAGTGATAATGGAAATTTGAATACTGAATGGAAAAAGGCGCTGGTTGATTTTAAATATGCCAAATATAAATTAATGCCAGGCTATACTTTTCGAACGCAACAACATGAAATCAAAAACATGGACGAAATAAACAGAAGTTTCCAACATTTTGATAGTCATCAGTTCTATATCGCTAAGGAAGATTCAGGGAAATGGAATTTTAATTTATCTCATGAAATACGTTCCGATGAAATCCCCCTCGAAGGGCAAATGACTAATTCAGAAGTTGCCCAAAATACTCAATTGAAATCTTCATTTAATTATGGACAGGGAAATAGTTTTATTCTTAATTTTCTTAGAAGAAATATCCAATCAAAATTAGATTCTGTACAGTCTCAACAGTTTTTTCAAGGAGGCCTACATTGGCAGTCTTCTTTTTGGGATAATAACATCACTCAGAACCTAAATTTCCAAACAGGAACTGGCCGTGTTTTGCAGAGAAGTTACTTTTTCATGGAAGTGGCTAGAAGGTTAGGAACGCACTCTTGGTCAGATTTGAATGATAATGGGGAGCAAGAGCTTAATGAGTTTTTTGAAGATGAAACAGATTATGGAGACAGGAATTATGTTAAAGTGCTAACGATGGGTGATGAATATCAGACTGCCTACATTAATAATCTGCAATATCAACTCCGGTGGAAAATGCCTATTGAATGGGGTAATTCTCAAAATCTACTGCAGTACCTGGGTAAAATTTCAGGAAACTTTAATGCTAATTTGGATACTAAAAATACTTTTGAAGACTGGGTAGATAGGATCTCGCCTTTCCAAGCAAAGGAAGATGGAAGTGTTTTATCCTCTAGAAATATGTGGAAATCCAGTTTATTTTACAATCGTGGTGGAAATGCATTTTTGGAAGCCGTGTGGTCACAGTCCGGTAGGAAACAATTGTTGTTAGATGGTTTTGAAGGAGTAGATAGAAGTAACTTCTCTTTTGCGGGTACATGGAATGCTTTTCCGGATTGGAATTTTAATACATTATATAGAATTTCTCAAAACAGCTCGTTTTCAGATAGGGTAGAGGAAAGAGATTACCAATTCAGTTCCTCAGCAGTTATCCCAAAAATTATGTGGCAGGGCGGAAATAACCATAGGTTGAGTTTGTCTTACAAAAACGAAAATAAATGGTGTCCTAATGAGGGAATTGGGGGAGAGGTATTTGTAAATTCGGTTGAGCTCGCTAATAAATTTATTCAGGGAAGCAATGGTATTTTAGAATCTAAATTTAGTTACGTTAGTGTAAATTCAGAATTAGTTGATAATCAAAGTGCTTTGGCGTATGAAATGTTTGAAGGACTCAGAGCAGGCGAAAACTATGTTTGGAATGTCTCATTTAGAAGAAAAATCATAGGGGATTTAAACTTAATTCTTCAGTACATTGGTAGAAAAAGTCAAGACCAAAAAGCCATACATAATGGTACTGTTCAGTTAACAGCTTTGTTTTAAAGTGATTTGCGAAGTTTTTTCATAAACTTACTAGCAAATATAAAATCCTCTAGATCTTCTTGACCAGAAGTCAGGATATTGTCCGAATTACCTTCCCATAATTTCTTACCTTTTGCAAGATACATGATGTGTTCTCCTATTCCCATTACGGAATTCATATCATGAGTAACCACTATAGTGGTCACATTTAATTCATGAGTAATTTCTTGAATTAGTTCATCAATAAGTAGCGATGTTCTTGGGTCAAGACCTGAGTTTGGTTCGTCACAGAACAAATAATTTATATCATTTACAATGGCTCTAGCAATGCCTACTCGCTTTTTTTGCCCACCACTGATTTCTGAGGGCATTTTCTTATTGATGTTATCAAGGCCTACTCTATTCAATACATTATTAACACGATCAAGCTTTTCATCTTTTTTCATATCCGTCAGTAGCTCAAGTGGAAACATTACATTCTCTTCAATATTTTTTGAGTCAAATAATGCACCGCCCTGGAAAAGCATGCCAATTTCTCTTCTCATTTGTGATTTTTCTTCCTTATCAGCTTTAAGAAAGGCTCTATTATCATAAAGTACTTCTCCTTGCTCTGGAATAATTAAACCAACAATACATTTTAATAATACACTTTTACCTGTTCCACTTGCACCAATGATTAGATTGGTGATACCTCTCTCAAAGGTTCCAGAAATATCATCTAAAACTTGTGTTCCGTTAAACGACTTCGATATATTTTTGATTTCAATCATGGCTTAGTTTAATAACAATTCAGCTAAAACATAATCAGCTAACAGCACTGCAATACAACTTTTAGTTACAGCACTAGTACTTGATTGTCCAACTTCTAATGCACCGCCAGTGGTATAAAATCCCTGAAAAGCAGAGATTGAAGAAATTAAAAAGGCAAAAACTATAGACTTAATAAGCGCGAATTTTACAGTGTATGGATTAAAATCTATTCTAATACCATAAACATATTCGGTCTCGGTCAAAATACCAGTCATTGTGCCTGCTATGTAGCCTCCATATAAGGATAAGAATCCTGCAATTACCACTAAAAGTGGGTACATTATCATGGCGGCCACTATCTTCGGCAACACCAAATAAGAAGATGAATTGATACCCATCACTTCCAAGGCGTCAATTTGCTCTGTAATCCTCATGGTGCCGAGCCCACTAGCAATACTTGATCCTACTTTTCCAGCAATTACAATGGCGGTAATAGTTGGAGCAAGTTCTAAAACCACCATTTCTCTGGTAACCTGCGCTACAACATAGTTTTGGATTAGTGGACTAACTAAATTGTAAGCTGTCTGCACCGTAGTAACTGCGCCCATAAAAGTCGATGTTATAGCTACTATTATAATGGAGTTCCAGCCTATGGAAATACACTCATTAATCGTGAGTTTGAAATAGGATGAAAAAGTCTCTCTCCTTACAAACATGCTCCCAATAAATATAAAATAGGCACCTATTGATTTCATTCTTTTTTCATTATTTTATTGGCAAAAGCTTAACCCATATTTGACATTGTCCTTTAAGGGAAATTTGCGACAAATTTTACTTATAGGTGATCGTCAATAATTGATCTCGAATTAGTAATTTAAGTTGTTTAATATTTATTGTAACTTAGTAACGTTATTCTCTTCTTGTTCTTCAAATTTAAAGTTAGCATGAAAATTTTCTTTGCAATAGATAAAAGCTGTAAAGTACTCAAAAATTTCAGTTCCATATGAAAATTAATTCATAAACATTACGCTACTATTGCCTTGAAGTTTGAAGAACAAACTTAATAATCCTTAATTTCGTATTTTTAACGACAATAATAGAAATTATAGTATGAGTAAATATATCGTAGTAACTGGTGGTACAAAAGGCATTGGTAGAGCATTAATTCTAAAATTTGCAGAGAATGGGTTTAACATAATTACATGTTCTCGGAAAGAGGCAGATTTAAGTGTGTTGAAAGAGGAAGTGGAAAGTCGGCATAAAGTAGAGGTTTTTGTTATGCAGGCTGATTTATCCCTAAAGGATGACGTGAAAGAGTTTGCTGATTTCGTTTTGAAAACTACCTCAAAAGTGGATGTTTTGGTTAATAATACTGGAGTTTTCATACCAGGAAGCATTATAAATGAACCCGAGGGAAATCTGGAAATGATGATGAATACAAACTTGTTTTCAGCTTATCATCTAACTAGAGCATTATTACCCGTAATTATACCACATAAAAGTGGCCATATTTTCTCAATGAGTAGTATTGCAGGAATTACTGCTTATGCAAGTGGAGGTTCCTACAGCATTACAAAATATGCAATGCAAGGTTTTACCAAGTGTTTAAGAGAGGAATTGAAAGAAGAAGGAGTGAAAGTTACAGCTGTATTGCCTGGAGCGACTTTCACAGCAAGTTGGGAAGGAGTAGATTTACCGCATGAGAGGTTTATGAAGGCGGAAGATGTAGCTGAATCAGTTTGGTCAGCATTTTCCTTATCCGATAGAACAGTTGTTGAAGAAATAGTATTAAGACCACAATTAGGAGATATATAAAGCAATGAGCGAAAGAATATTTTTATCAGCTCCTCATATGGGAGGTGAAGAAATTAAATATATACAACATGCCTTTGATGAAAATTGGATCGCTCCCTTGGGGCCCAATGTCAACGGTTTTGAAGAAGATATTCAAAAATATAATAGCATTCCTTATGCGGCAGCTTTAAGCTCTGGAACGGCTGCAATTCATCTTGCGCTTATAATTCTGGGAGTAAAAAAAGACGATGTTGTTTTGGCTTCTAGTTTCACCTTTTCTGCTACAATCAATCCTATTGTTTATCAATTGGCTGAGCCGGTTTTAATCGATAGTGAAGAAGAGACTTGGAACATGGATCCCGAACTTCTAGAAAAATCGATAAAAGAGTATATAGCCAAAGGGAAGAAACCAAAGGCAATAATTTTTGTCCATTTGTATGGAATGCCCGGTAAAATTCAAGAAGTAAAAGCTATATCTGAAAAGTACGAAATCCCGCTTATAGAAGATGCAGCCGAGGCTTTAGGTTCAAAATTAGACGGAAAACCACTTGGTACTTTTGGTGATTTCGGGGTTTATTCTTTTAACGGGAATAAAATCATAACTACTTCTGGTGGAGGTGCCTTGGTTTCTGAGAATAAGGATTGGATAGATAAAGCAAGGTTTTTAGCTACGCAGGCAAGAGATGCAGCACCGCATTATCAACATTCTGAGATTGGCTATAATTACAGAATGAGTAATATAGCTGCTGGTATAGGTAGAGGTCAAATGAAAGTTTTAAATCAATGGATTGAAAATAGACGTTCCAATCATGATTTTTATGAGAAAGAGCTAAAATCACTTGGCTTTGATTTTTTATATGAGAATGATTCTGCATTTAGTAATAGATGGTTAACTTGTGTGTTATTCAGTCGAGTATCGAACAAGGAGCCTGAAGAATTGAGGCAAGATCTAGAAAAATATAATATTGAAACCAGACCCTTATGGAAGCCAATGCACTTACAGCCTATCTTTAAAAATAGTAAAGCTTATCTGTCAGGAGTTTCTGAAAAGCTATTTCAAAAAGGACTTTGTCTTCCCTCTAGTTCGTCCTTGACAAATGAACAAAAAGACTTGATTATCGAAAAAATAAAGGTCTTTTGTAAATAAAAGCTTAAATTATTATAAAAAAATATCAAATAGATTATATTTGTGTTGTTATGATCAAAAAGATTAATGATATCAGTTTTTTACCAAGGTGGATTATTTTACTAATCGACTTGGTATTGTTGATGTCTGCAATCGTTTTTGCCTATTTATTGAGATTTAATTTTAGTATTTCTGATATGCTGGCCTTCAAATTCACTGAAGGTTTAGTCTTATTTCTGATCTGTCATTTAATTTCAATTTTAATTACACAAAGCTATGCAGGGATTATTCGTTATACTTCTATAGAAGATGGTCTTCGTATTTCCTATACTACCTTTATTGGTACCTTATTAATAGCTATAGTTAGTTACCTCAATTTGTGGTACCAAGGAAGCGTTATCATTCCTGCTTCGGTCTTGATTATAAGCTTTATCCTATCTGTTGTAATTTTGTTTTCCTATAGGGTTTTGGTGAAAAATCTATTTGCATATTATAGAGATGCTGTCCGTCACAGAAAAAATGTAATGATTTTTGGTGCAGGGCAATATGGCATAATAACAAAGCATGTGATAGATGCAGATCCTAATGCAAGAATGCGAGTCGTAGGCTTTATAGATGATGATCTTAAAAAAGTGGGGAAAATATTGAATGGTGCGCCAATCTACGATGCGGAATATAATTTAGACGATATTTTAAATAGGTACCATATCCATGAAATTGTAATAGCGATCGCAAATCTTTCTGTTGACCGAAAAAATGAGTTAGTAGATTATTGTTTAAAGGCTCATGTAAAAGTAAGAACAGTTCCAGCCCCTGATAAATGGGTGAATGGAGAATTGAGCATGAATCAAATCAAAGAGATTCGTATTGAAGATCTATTAGGCAGAGAATCTATAAAATTGCAAAATCCTAAGGTGACGGAGAATATTGCAGGCAAAACTGTTCTGATTACTGGTGCTGCTGGCTCAATTGGTTCGGAAATTGCGAAACAAATCCTTAAAGTAAAGCCAAAAAAGCTTATTTTATTGGATCAAGCCGAATCTTTTCTATATGCTATTGATATCGAGTTGACTAATCTAAATGTTGGTGGTAATGTAGACATTATCCCAGTTATAATGGATGTTACCAATAATAGAAGGCTTGAAGTAATATTTGAAAAATATAAACCGAATGTAGTTTATCACGCGGCAGCCTATAAACATGTCCCTTTAATGGAAATGCATCCATTTGAAGCAGTATCGACCAATGTGTTTGGAACAAAATCATTAGCAGACTTTTCTGTTAAATTCAAGGTAGAAAAATTCGTAATGGTCTCTACTGACAAAGCGGTGAACCCTACCAATGTGATGGGTGCAACCAAAAGATTAGCAGAGGTATATGTACAATCTTTAAATGATTCCAAATCTGAAGAAGTTAAAAATAGTACGCAATTTATCACCACTCGTTTTGGAAATGTATTAGGATCAAATGGTTCTGTTATTCCGCTATTCAAAAAACAAATAGAAAAGGGTGGACCAATAACCGTTACTCATCCAGATGTTACTCGATATTTCATGACTATTCCGGAAGCCTGTCAGCTTGTTATTGAAGCTGGTATTATGGGTTTTGGAGGTGAAATTTTTGTTTTTGATATGGGTAGGTCCATTAAAATAATTGATTTGGCCAAGAAGATGATTCAGTTATCAGGCTATGAGGTCGATGATGATATCAAAATAATTTTTACAGGTCTTCGTGAAGGAGAGAAATTGTTTGAAGAGTTATTAAGCGACAATGAAACAACCTTACCAACGCATCATGAGAAAATCTTAATTGCCAAAACAGAAAGGATGGGGCATAAAGACATTATCAAAGAACTCCAGAAGCTTAATGATCTAATGTCAGATGAGAACGAATTGGGCATGATAATGCAGATAAAAAGTATTCTACCTGAATTTGTTAGCCATGCTTCCCGTTTTGAAGCCTTGGATGATGAACTTGCAAATGAAAGAAAACGCAAATGGAGTATTACCCGAAAAATCAGTTAGGCTTTCGTTTTCTTTACAGTGATTAGGCCTTCCTGGTATTCGTGAAATTTTTTCATTACATACCGAATAGAACGATAAGTAGTCAAAAGTACAGTTCTCAATTCCACTTTATTGACCCAAATAACCTTTTCAATCCCTTCTTCCTTTTGTGGCTTCATTTTCTTATCCTCTTTGAGGGTCATATGAAACCAGCTGGTTTTTTTGAGGTGGTTTTTTCCATTCCTAGTATATGTGTGCCATGTTTTACAAACTTTAGGGCCTAACTCAACCTGCACATTACATTCTTCTTCCACTTCCCTAACGGCAGCTGTTTCCACCTTCTCCTTTTTTTCAAGTTTTCCTTTTGGTAAATCCCATTTCTTCAGTCGATAAATAAATAGGTATTTATCTTTTTTGGTTACGATTCCACCTGCAGCTTCAACAATTTTAAACTCTTTCTTAAAACCTTTTATAACATTTGCATAATCGTAAACTTTGCATGCCAAAGAGTCAAGTTTTTTGTTTTTATCCGCTGATAGAAATCGATAGAAATCTAATATATCGGCCAGGCTACCTTTTCTAATAAGTACATCATCAATTAGATTATCGAATCGAATCTTCTCTTTTTCAGCATCAATAATAAGGTCATAATGCTCTCTATCTATTTCCCTTTCCATAGGGATTATATATAACGGAACATCATTGATAAAAACTTTCATAGGATTGGTTTTGAGCTATGCAATTAAAAGAATAATTCAGAATGTGCCAATTATTAATTTATAATTTAAACAGTGAAAATCAGAAAAGTTGTTTTCTAGGTTCAAATTGATTTCTTGATTGCAGAAATAGACTAATAGAAATACTTTTATTAATGTATTACTAATTTAAATATATGATCTAATTTTGCTCTATGAATTATCTGTCAGTAGAAAATATTACCAAAAGCTTCGGAGAAAGAGTCTTGTTTGAAAATATTTCTTTTGGATTAGCGCAAGGAGAAAAAGTAGCTTTAGTAGGAATTAATGGCTCTGGAAAGTCAACATTGCTTAAAATTTTGATGGGTGAAGAAACGCCTGATGAAGGAAATTTAAGCTTTCGTAATGATACAAAAGTGGGGTTTTTATCTCAAAATCCTCAATTTGAAGCCGGACAAAATGCTATGCAAGCCATATTTAGTTCTGATCATGAATCTCTGAATATCATCAAGGAGTATGAGAAATTAGCAGCAAATCCTGAAATGAATAGTAAAGAGCAGGCTCGCTTTCAGGATCTGATGGAAAAAATGGAAGCTCATCAACTATGGGATTATGAGAGTCAGGTTCAACAGATTTTAGGGCAATTAGGGATTGATAGTATTACGCAGTCCGTGGAGAATATGTCAGGAGGACAAAAGAAGAGGGTTGCTTTGGCTGCTCAATTAATTGTAAAGCCTGATTTTTTAATACTTGATGAACCAACCAACCACTTGGATATAAGTATAATTGAATGGCTGGAAAGTTATTTGGCAACACAAAATATGACTCTATTAATGGTTACGCACGACCGTTATTTCTTAGACAGAGTTTGCAATGGGATTTTAGAAATAGATCGTCAGCAAATATTTAAGTATAAAGGTAATTATGAAGAGTTTTTACTTAAAAAGGAGGAAAGAGAATCCATTGAGCAGATAGAAGTAGATAAGGCAAAAAACCTTATGAAAAAAGAGCAAGAATGGATGCGAAGAATGCCAAAAGCTCGCGGCACTAAAGCCAAATATAGGGTAGATGCATTTGAAGGTCTTAAAGATAAAGCTTCAAAGAATTTAAAGAGAGATCAAGTGGAATTGGAAGTGTCTCAGAAGAGGATGGGAGGAAAGATTCTGGAATTGAAAGCAGTATCTAAGGGTTTCGAGGAGAAGCAACTTTTTAAAAATTTTAGTTACACTTTTAAAAAGGGAGATAGAATTGGAATTGTTGGGCAAAACGGAACAGGAAAAAGTACATTCTTAAACATCTTAACTGGAAAACTAAAAGCTGACTCAGGTGATTTAGATCTTGGAGTCAATACAGAGTTCGGTTACTACAAACAACAAGAAATACAGTTTGATAATAGTAAGAAGGTTATTGAGGTTGTCCTGGAAATCGCAGAACACTTTTCCCTACCAGATGGAAGCGAAATATCAGCATCACAGTTTTTGAACAAATTCCTATTTCCACCAAAGCAACAACATGATTTTGTTCATAAGCTGAGTGGAGGGGAGAAAAGAAGATTGCAATTGCTATTAGTGCTTATCAAGAATCCAAACTTCCTGATTTTGGATGAACCTACCAATGACTTGGATTTACAGACACTCTCAATATTAGAGGACTTTCTCAACAGATTTCAAGGTTGTTTAATTATAGTATCGCATGATAGATATTTTATGGATAACCTAACTGATCAATTGTTTCTTTTTGAAGGAGATAATCAGATTAAAATCTTTAATGGTAATTACACGAATTATCGAGCTATAAAAGATCAGAAGCCCAAAGTAAAAAGTACAAAACCAACAGAAACAATCAACAAAGAGAAGCCAAAGGTAGAGGATAAGCAAAAGTTAAGTTATAAGGAGAAAAGGGAATTAGAATTAATCGACAAGGAGATTCCATTATTAAATAAGCAAAAGGAAGAATTGGAAGTTAATTTAGCAAAAGGAAAAGGGGATACAGATGATTTTTCTAATTGGGGTAAAGAATTAAATGAAATTAACAAAAAATTAGAGGAATTAGAAATGCGTTGGCTTGAGTTAAGCGAATTTGAAATGTAAAATTATGCATTGTGTTGATATTGAGAGGATTATCTTGTAAGTAGGATAGAAAACGACTAGAAGATTTTTAATGAGAGATTCTTTTTTTATTTTTTTATGAGTCACCTGTTTTATTTTAATAATCATTAGCTATATTTGCATCCCGTTAAGGAAATGCTTTAACGTTTTGTCTTGAAATGCCTTGGTGGCGGAATTGGTAGACGCGTTGGTCTCAAACACCAATGGGGTAACACCCGTGCCGGTTCGACTCCGGCCCAAGGTACACATAGCCCTGTTAATCATCTGATTTTCAGGGCTTTTTTATTATATAGGTGGCAAAATAGGTGGCAAACTTTTTTATTATAAATAGAAAAGCATAACATTTTTGTTAGATATTATATTTAATTTAAACTACTTCAAAAGAATTCTTACTCGACTAATCTTTCTGAAATTCCTCGTTACCAGTCGTATGTTAATTTAAGTAGGTGACGTAAGTATATTTTCGTTACTGACTGTACCAAAAAGTACATTTGAAAATTTCACCTATTTTGTTTTTATAAAAATTAAACTTTTATTTTAGTTTAAAATAAACCAAAACAATACCCCATGAAAATTTTTCTTTCCCATTTAATAGTTCTATTCCTTTTCACATCTTGTGAATCTCTGATTAAACCTGAACCAGAATTGCCCCCTATTACCACAGAAGGCAAAAACACCTTTGGTTGTTTGGTAAATGGGGAGGTTTGGTTGCCTAAAGGAGGTATTAATAATCCTAAATTGAATGTTTCACTTTCAAATTCTGGAGAATTTGAACTTCAAGCTTTTAGAGATGCTGATAGAGAAACCATTCAATTATATTTTATAGATTGCTGCGATGAAAATTTGAATTCGGAGATAAATAGTTTTCCATTTAGTGCAGCCGCAGCAAATTTGGGGGATTGTTTTTTTGAAACTGATTCAAGCGCAGGTCATTTCGAAATTTTAGAATATAGTCCTCGGGATTTCATTCTGGCAGGAACATTTGAATTTACGATCGAAAACGAATGTGACACCATTAGGGTCACTGAGGGTCGCTTTGATATCCGTTATCGTTAATACTTCCCTTAATTATTTCAATAAACTTTTCACTCAAATTTCAAACCAATGAAGAAACTTTACCCAATTGTTTTATTCCTAATTTTTGTAACTAAAATCTATGCTCAGGAAGTTGAAGTGGTGGATTCCATTAATCGGACGGTAAGTGAGGCAGCCGAGGAAATATTTCAAAACATTGATAATGCTGATATTACCACTGGCTTTTTAGTTGACCGTTCCTTAAGCGCCATGGATTTTGGCAATTTTACAGGTATTCCACAATTCTTGAAAGATACCACTGAACACCAACAATGGAAACATCTTTATGGGGTGTTCAAGCGCAATGCTGAAAATGAAACCGATGTTTGGAATAGTGACTTAATACTAAATATTTTCACTATTGACAGTTTGATAGAAGTACGAGGATTAACTGGTGATAATGTATTTCCTTGTGTTTTTTTTGATATTGATACAGAAGAATGGTACAATCAATATAACAACGAAAAACAATATTTATTGGATATATCATTAAACTATCCTCCCCAATTACCAAGGATTTGAAGGTGGCTACGACATATTGATGAAAAAATTGAAGTCATCAGCGTCCTCGATGATCAAGAACAAGGCTATGGGGTTTTGAATGATAGCAATAAGGTCGACTTGCTCAATTTTAGCCAAGTCTTTAGTACTCTTGAAAAATCTTGGGTTGGGAATGAAAATGAGTATCCGATAATGAATCAAGAAGATTTTTTTGAGAAGCTAGCGAATTCTAAGGATACTGATAGTGTTGTACCTATTGCGATTCTGAACATGGAAATCAATCGATTAAAACCCACTGCTATTGAGTCGGATGCTTTGTCATTTGAGGATGGAGTTTTAAATCCTATTGGGGAACCCTATGAATATTTAGAGACGATTAATTGGTTATTTGCTAGTCCACTTAGCTTACAACTTGAAGGAAGGAACCAACAATTTCGTTTAGATCGTGAATTATATGTTCAACATCAAAGCAAAAATATTGAATCAATAGCAATAGATTTTGATGATGAGAATGGATTTATAGAGCTTACATGGGATGATGTAATAGCGGTGGATTATGAAGATATAGGAGAAAAGGAAATTGTGGTGAGGTTAACTTATGAAGATTGCAGTTTTGCCTATAGTCAATCTATAATTGAGGTGACCGAAAACAGTAATAGCACAAGCCAAAGATATGTAGGTATAGCTGATGAGGAATTTCATATTGATGCTGGAAGGTCTTATGAAGGAGAAACAGCAGGAGGAACAGTAAGCATTGAATATGGATGTGGAAACGATCAATTAAGAAAACCATTTATTATCATAGAGGGTTTCAACCCCCCTGAATATGATGTTTTTAATGGCAATTCTGATTATGAAGGTTTTTTTAATTCATTAAGATTTAATATGAGAAATAGCCTCCAAAATGCAGGATATGATTTAATATACCTTAATTACGATAATGGAGCTGAACCCATTCAGCGAAATGCTTATTTGGTTCAAACTTTACTTAAAATAGTTAATGAAATGAAGGCTGATAATGGAAGCGTTGAGCCTAATGTGGTCTTAGGATCAAGTATGGGAGGTTTAGTGGCAAGGTATGCACTAGCTGAAATGGAACGTCCTTTAGATGGCAGGGAGTCTGAAGAACATGATACAAGGTTATACATATCTTTTGACAGTCCGCACAGAGGGGCTAATTTTCCTTTAGGCATGCAATATATGGTAGATCATATAAGTTATATGCCCCAATTAGAGGAAAGTGTAGAGGAAGTAAAGCGGATTATGAGGAGCGGGATCATTGATCCTGATGAATTTGATATTGATTTTGAAAATTTCACTCAAGATATAGGGAGTAAAATATTTGACAGACCAGCTACTAAACAGCTTTTAATTCAACAAATAAGAGAAAATGCCACCCATCATAATGCCTTTATGGAGGAGTATCATCAGCTGGGTATGCCACAAAATACTAGGAATATTGCCATTGCCAATGGTTCTCAAATTGGAGAAGGATTGCCTTTTGATCAGAATGATCGTTTGTTTAGGCTTAATTATTTTGGGGCAATCAACGGAATTTTAAGAGCTATTAGAAGAATTGGAGAGGGTGTTAATCCTGATATACGAGAAATGAGTGGATTCCAAAGATTATTAGATTCTTTTAAAATTATAGGTATTGTAGCGTCAAATAATTACTACTCAAGGTTTAGGGTTGAGCCTTCTAATCCTACAAACAATATAGAGGTGATTTACAGAGGATCTGTTTTTGGTAATTTACTTTTAATTCCGATCCCATTGAATATTAGAACTGTGAAGACAAGAAATCAAGCGCCATTAGATTTTGCACCAGGGGGAAGTTTTAATTATGGATTAGATGGTATTCCAGAATTTATAGTGGATGCCGGGCCAGGGGTTTTTAGCCATATCCCCACAGTGAGTGCCTTGGATATCGATATTGAAAATAATGAAGATTATTTTATGGATGTACGGAATGCTAATATATTAGGTAATAATCTGACGGAGTTTGATAATTATGCAGCACCAGATGCCGATTTTTTAGATGCTAACCTAGAACCCACCTTTAATGAGCGACATACCACTTTTACTAATTTCAATGAAGCCTTATTCTTAGAAGAAGTAATCAGAAATAATGATTTCACGCCACTAGATTTGTCAACTACAAATTTTACTTTTTCAGGTGAGCCATACTATAACTTTACAGAATTTACCGATAATAGAATATACAGTGGCTTTATTAATAATGGTGAAAGTTTGCTGATCAATAATGATGTTGCCTCAGCTTTTCCTTCTTCTAATATATCGAATCCGAACGTTGATTCTCACATTAGGGTAACTGCTTCTGGCGTTAGTAATTGTAATTATAGGCCTACTGAAATTACGGTTGAAGATAGTGGGGAAATCATTATTGGTGACGGAGCTGATTTTACAGGTGAACTATATATGCTTTCAGGCACAAGTTTAAGATTTAATGAAGGAAGTAGATTGGTAATCAACGAAGGTTCATCCTTAACAATGGATTGCGGAAGTCAATTTATTTTTGAAGAAGGGGCTGAAATTGTTAATAATTCAGGAAATTTATTCATCAATACTGAAATAGAATATATTGGTTCAGGAGAATTTCCCTATGATTATGAAGTTGGTAATGGGGTTAATATTGATACTGAAAATATAAATTTAACAGGCCCAGAATATGTTTGTGTAGGGGATGAGATTGAATTTAGGTTGAATAATTGGGATTTAATTAATGATTTCACATTCGAATCTGAAAATGGAGAAGATGAATTTTTTACAGTTGTTGAACAGTCTTCGGATTTGATTAGAATTAGAGTTGAACAAGGCTTTAGTGGTAGTGTCAATTTGATTGCAAATTTAAGACTTGATGAAGCTTGTGGAAGTACAGCTAAGGTTACAAAAGAAATTATATCAGGTGCATTTTTGAATCAACCAGTTAGTGTTAATTATGCATTTGGTGATGCTGTGGGAGGTGGAATATTTGTTGAGGAACAGTTGTGTCCAAATACAGATTATATTTGTTTGCTTACAATTGAAGATGAAAATATTATTAATAAGCTACAAGAGGTAGATTGGACTGGAACGGGAGCGACTGTCGGAAATATTAATACTAATACTGAATTAGGGCAAAGTATCGTCTATTTCACAACTTCAGATGATCCTGAAAATGATTTATTGACCTTTAGATTAGGCAGTATTTGTGGTGATTTCAGTTCAATAAATGATATAGATTATAACACTAAATACGAATGTAATAGTGGTTTTAGGGTTTCATTGTCACCTAATCCAACTTCTTCGGAAACTGAAGTTGTCATTGAAGACTATAAAACAAATGAAAGTTATGAAATGAGTTTACTTTCAAATTCAGGTAATTTATTATCTACCCAACCTATTAAAAATCAAAAAACTAAATTGGATATCTCTAGACTGAAATCAGGTGTTTATTATATAAAAGTTGATGGCCCAAATGGAGTTAGTACAAGGAAAGTATTGGTGAATTAATTGTCAACATAGAATTTGGATTAAGAGAAGCCCTGTTTATCATTTGATTTTCAGGGCTTTTTTGTTTTATAGGTGGTAGAATGGGTGACAAAAATATTTTTACTATAAGCCGATATTCTACTATTTCGAGATCAAATTGAAATGTAACTCTTTATGTAAGTAGCTAGATTACTTTTTTGATTGGGTATTTTTGATTTCATGATTTTAATTCATTGGTTTTTCATTTTCGTTTATGCTACCTTTATTAATGCACGTTGTATGTGTATTAGCTGTCAGTTCCTTTTTTCCACGACAATTGGTTTTAATCTTTCATAGCTGTTTGTCTAAGTGTTTTTCTAGGTTTTAAAGTCAGACTGTGTTTGGACAAAAGCAATAGATAAGGAAAGTAGTTTTTAAGAAGGAGCTAAATAAAGTTTTATCTTTTTAAGTTGAATTTTAGAGTAGTAGACGATGTCGAATAATTTAGATGTACAAATCATAGAATATTCAAATAAATCCTTGGTGATCATTGATGGGAAGATCTCCTTTAATAGATTCTATATATTGTATTGTTACTATCGATCCTTTTTAAAACAACCTGCTTTTATGGTTAAGGGGCAAATTGTTTTGAATTTATTTTCATCTTTTAATCATCGATATGCTGGTGATAATAACCATAGATCATTCAAAATTGAAAGATGTTGCTTTATTAATACTTTTATAATTCAGGATGAAACATTTGGTAAGAAATTACCTAAGCATGTGAGACTCATTAGAAGTGAGAATCTTTCTGAAACAAGTACTTTGTCAAAAATCTACGGTCTAGATTCTTTTACTATTCGTTTTGACTTTTGTTATATTAAATATTTACTAATTGATTCTGATTTAGGTGAAAAATTAGAAATGCAATTTAGTAATATGATTATTCAGGTAGTGAATTTTGTACTTTCAATTAACTCAACTCTAAGTTTCTATAAAACTTCTTTTTTGGATAGAGTAAATATGCCAATGATACCTGTAAAGTCAAAGGTTCAGTTTCATGAATGTAAATTCCAAACCTTTAATTGTTATAATACTAAATTTAGAAACTTAATTGATTTTTATAAATCAGAATTTTTTGCTCCAACACAATTCCATCTTACTGATTTTATGGATAGAGCTGTTTTCTCACAAGTAATATTTAGAAAAGAAGTACAGTTTTTGTACTGCAGAACAAGGTACTAAAACCTCCTGTTCGGAGGTTTTTTTGTTTTCAGATATTCTAAGCCCTAGCTACTTAAACTTTTAAAGTAGTGGCTTTCAATAGATTGAAATTATTTCAAATTTAATTACTATTTCTTCATTGTTTAGAAAGAAAAAG
>TARA_R110002012_G_scaffold16968_1_pt1 | contig 94810 bp, 75 predicted proteins | sample TARA_R110002012 | Tara Oceans TARA_R110002012 (sample SAMEA4396515) | marine metagenome | biome: Westerlies Biome; feature: [DCM] deep chlorophyll maximum layer (ENVO:01000326); material: water (ENVO:00002006), including particulate matter (ENVO:01000060) such as... | depth 40 m
CCTGTGGTACTTGGGAAGCCTGATCAATGCTGACTATCAAACAGCTCTGTAGGAGCTACATTACGGTAACTAGCTAGTCCTGCGGACTATACGGAGCCCCGTAGGGGTGACATTACATGCCACATCACTAACAAAAGTAACACCATGTAGTCCTTACAGAGCTGGGGTTCCGCTGTCACTGGAATACTTAACTATCGTCCCTTTGGGACTTAGAAAGTTTAAACAATGCGCACAGCAAAAAAGCTCCGCAGCAGCTAAATCATGGTCACTAGCTAGTCAAGCGTCTGTATGAAGGCCCATAGGGGTGAAATTAACCTATTTAGCTGCAAAATGCTCCTCCAGAAAATCATACACCACATTAAAATGATCTAAAGGTGCAATATGACCACCATCTAAAACCACATGTTGGCTATGAAACCCAAAACCCTTTTGTTTCAGCCGCTCCATCAACTGATTCGACATTTCAGTTGCCGGCCATGAATTGTCCTTTTTCCCAGACATAATCAAAATCGGACCATTGATATTTTCGACCTTAATCTCCGCCTTTTTTACAGCCTCTTCATCCTTCAACATCATGCTGTGGGCGGTGTATAAATCACCCTTTAATGCGGGTGAAATTGTGCTGAAAGTAGCTGGGACATAAGCTACTTCTTCTCCATTATAGGTCCAAGAAGAGGTATTAGCTGACCAGGTGATGGCGGGAAAGCTGACATTTGAAGTTGACAAGGCAATAACCGCTTGAAAATGATTAAATCTGCTCGCTAAATTTAAGGCCAATTCCGCACCTCGAGATCCGCCCATCAATGCAATCTTATTCTCATCTATTTTTGGATGCTTTGCGACACTTAATATACTGTCAGAAATTGCATTTAATGATATCCGATCTAAATAGGTGGGTATATCCCCAAAATTGAAGTAGGCAAGAGCCAATACCGCATAACCCATGTCGTTAAGACTATCTCTTTTTTCTTTCATATAGTCTCTGGCCCAATCATTTCCACCGCCACCACCACCAAAAGCAACGATCAGAGCTTGTTGGTCACCGGCACCCAAATACAATTTCGTTGCAACTTTCCCGTGCTGTTCCGAAAGAGGCGGAACATAAGTAAAAATGTAAATTAGACCTGCAGCGATTAAGAGGCCGATTATTAGCAAGATTTTCATACTTCTTTTTTTCATACTTGATAGTTTTAATGGTATTTGATTTTATCCAATTTTACCGTTCAAATTTAGATCAAAAAAATATGAACTTGCAGCTGATGAAGCTGACTTTTACCCGACTTTTGAAAGACCGGGTGGTGACGCAGTGAAATATTCCATTTATAGTCGCCATTTTGCTTATGGGTTTGTCGAAATAATCACAATTTCTGTGTTTAGAAGTAAACGAAAAAAAGCTTTGAGAGCTTAAAGTAAATGTTTTGGAAGAACAGATTCAGCCAATGACTGAAAAACCCAATTTCGTCTAAGGATTTAGTCTCTTCATCTAAACCTGCTTTTATATCTAAACTGAAAACTCTATTTTAGAAATAGAAAAATTAAACTAAAACCTATAAGATCATGCCTGTAAAACATACCCTGACCAAAGAAATACATAAAGAAACAAAAAGAGGAACCACTGGATGTGGAACTAGTATGAAAGACCGACCTAGCCATTGGGTGTATACAAGGAACAAAGTAACTTGTGAGAAGAGTGGGTGTAGAAATTAGATTTCTACTTTATTATCGATTCGAAATAAATCAAAATTATTAGACGGCTTATAAAGACAAAATAGTGTATTCCACCCGTCTATTCTGCTTTCGTTCTAATTCTGTTTTGCCATCCGTTACAGGTTTGGACGAGCCATAGCCTTTGGTTTTAATTCTTTTTTCGTGAATGCCAGCTTGTACTATATAAGCTTTCACAGCATCTGCTCTATCCTGCGATAAGATCTTATTTAGCCTTGCCGAACCTCTTCGCTCGGTATGCCCTCCAATTTCTATTTCCATGGTTTCGGAGGATCGCATAAGCCTTATTAATCGGTCTAATTCAGGATGTGAGGCTTCTAGAATTTCATAGCTCCCTTGCGCAAAATATACGTTATTCAAACTAATAAAGGAACCTTCGCTTAGTGGACTTAAATAGATGTCTCGGGTAATTTCTTGATAATTCTCTTTCTGCTGCAAGTCGATATTACCGTGTGTAGACAAATAGCCCTCTAGCTGTGTGTAGTAGCCATAGTGTTTACCGTAGGGAAGAATGATTTGGTAGCTGCCATCGCTTGCTTTAGACTTTATGGAATTCTGTCTTCTTCCATTAGGTAATGATTCAAAATAGAGCTGAGCCTGTAAAGGTTCTTTTGTGACAGCATCTAATACCTTGCCTTTTATCAATACCACAGGATCGGGTTTTAGCTGCTCGGGGAGTTTTACTCGGTAGATATCTAATTGAGCAAGGCTATCGTTAGCGGACACCATATAGGCCCAGTTTCCTTGGGCCGGAATCGTAAAATAACCGTCCCATTTCGAAGTGTTGATTTCAGGACCTAGATTAATAGGCTCACTCCATTCATACCCTCTTTCATCTAACATACGGCTCATGAAAATATCCTGATAGCCATAACCTGAATGTCCTTCACTGGAGAAATAGAGCGTTTTTCCATCAGCCGCTAGGAAGGGAGTAATTTCATTTCCGAAGCTGTTGACTACTTTTCCTAAAGTTCTAGCTCCTGACCAACTTTTGCTGTACGATCTTGCAGTAGATAAGTATAGGTCGTTCATTCCCTCATTATATCCGGTTTTTATGGATAATATCATGCTTTTACCTGTGGCAGAAAGACTCGTTTCAGCAGAATTAGAAGAATTCATATAACTAGATATTTCAATTTTTTCAGGAATAGACCACTTTTCACCATCCCAATTCGATACAGAAAAGCCATTATGAGTCAAGCTTAAGCCATCTTCGGAATACGTATTGCTCAAAATCAGTTTTGCATTATCCGTTGAAATCCCCATCACATTATTATGACCCAGAGTATTCAATGGAAATCCCAACTTTATCGGAGCTCCCCATTGCTCATCTTCTAATGTAGATTTCCAGATTTCTTGTGCCTGCTCATCGTGTTCATTTCGGGTAAAGTAGAAGGTTTTTCCATCATAAGAGACAATAGGCATTAATTCCTCTGCCTCGGTATTGATCGGATAGGGTAGCTTTTCTTTGATTATTTGCGACTGATCTGCTAATTCATTAATGGCTGGCTTATCTTGTAATACATGAAAATAATCCACGCTTATGCCAATATCTCCATTTAAAACGGTACCAATTCTACCTCCTTGAAAATGGACCTTACTAGCTCGTATTTCCGCTACTTCCTTCTCATTAATGCTGAAAAAGATCGTTTCCTTTCGCTTATGAATCGTCATTTTATTGTTTTGGCCTTTGCCTTGAATGGCAGCAGACTTTCGCCAGGCTGTGAATTCCTTGATTCTAGAACCCCAGCTTGAATAAATCTTAAAGCTTCCTGATGAATTAATGATAAAAGAGAAGGTTGATCTGCTCTCAAAATGAGAGCCCCAATGGATGCCGTAGGAGCCCGCATTATCACCTTGCGTTTGCTTTACCAACGCTTCTATTTTGTAGTCTGTTTTAGGATTGATAGCAATGTGGGAATAGGTAGCAAATCGATCTGTTTGATGTGATCTATCGATGCTTAAGCGCTGACCGTCATAATGATAGTGGGCATTGCTATCACTTTTGAACTGCCATCCATAAGTGGGAGATGTAAAATCTTCCTGCATTAAATAGTGGGTTTGTGCAGACAGGAAAAGGGGAGAAGTGCAGCATAAAAATAGCAGCAAAAAGTACTTCATAAGTTTATTTGAGTTCAATTAGTGCGCTAAACTAATAGAAATCATCTAATAATACTAAAGTATACAAATTCTTATTCGCGATAATAATCATCCAAGCTACAACTATTTCAATCCCTACCTCAAAATGCTTTCATACATTGTGTTTAGCATATCATTTCTCAACTTCGAGTTATTCTGATTTATAAAGATAAGAACTCCCCATTTAGCTTTCCTATTATAGCAAAGCATAGAGGACTGCCCCATAGAATCTCCTGATTTAAGGTACAAGGTATTATCCCCATCCTGAATAGTATTAATCCCTAGACCTATTGCTTCATTTCCTGCCTTAAAGTGACCGACTTCCGTTATTCTCGCAGCATTAGCAATAGCAGTAGTTTCATCTAATAATGCATTTAAGAATTTCATCATATCAGAAGTACTTGATTTGATTAAGCCTGCTGGGGCAACAATATTCCAGATGAAAGGAGCTTGTAAGCCACCTTCTCCATTATAACCTATTGCTGCATTTTCCACGTCATAATCCTTCGTAAAGCTTCGGGTCATCTTCAGAGGATCGAAAATTCGTTCTTTGATCAGCTGTTCATAGCTTGAATTATATAGTTCTTCTAAAATTTGGCCAAGCAGCACGTAGCTAACAGTAGAATATCTATAATTGCCGTAGTCCTTTAAACTATCACAATCATTAATCATATTGGCTATTAATTGTTGGTCCACACTGCCAGTAGGTTGTTGTGCATCTTTCTCAATAAGCACTTTAAAATCAATGTCCGGCAATCCTGATTGGTGCGATGCCAAATCTGATATGCTAATCTTATTTCGGATATTTTTATTCAGCTGATAAGCACTAGGCAAATAATCATCTATATAATCATCAACTTTTAGTTTACCTTCTAATACTGCCTGAGCAATTAGGTTAGTCGTTATGACTTTAGTGATAGAAGCAATTTCGAATAGCGTATGCTTATCCACAGCTTCATTGCCTTCTCTGCTTAAATTGCCATAAGCAGTAAAAAACTCTTCGCCTTCTTGTACAAAGCCTACGCTCATACTCACTTCAGGATTTGCCTGATGAAAGCTATTGACAAGGGAGTCGAGGCGTTGTTTGGTAGTTTGCGCAAAAGTAAATGCGTTCATGAAGAGGAGGAGCGAAATTATGGTAAATACAGTTTTCATATTTTTTTTTGTTTTGTGAATTTATGATGTCACAAATCTGCATGAATAGTCAACTATATTCGACCGACTACCTAAAGTCGAACGCTTTAATGAAAAAACAGAACGTTCGACTTTTTACAAGAGCTTGATTATGAGTGCTTTTTGCGATATTGGGTAGGGGTAAAGCCGGTATGTTTTTTAAAGGCTGTATTAAAAGAAGACTTAGAATTGAAGCCTACTTCATATAATATTTCGAGCACCGTTATCTGCTTATTGTTCGGATCTGATAAAATCTGAGTCGCTTTCTTGATTCTAAAGGAGTTGATATAGTCAAAAAAATGAAGGCCAATTTCATGATTAATTAATACAGAAAGTTCCCTTGGCTGCATACCTATTTGCTCGGATAAGTCTTGAATGCTTATGGACGGATCAAGGAAAGGTTTCTTTTGAAGCATATAGTCATTGAGCAGCTTAATTCGAGAATTGTTAGCTGTATTCTCCTTATCTGCGCTAGTCCTATTTTCCTCTACCAAAGTAGCCACCAACTTCTGCTTAGAATCTACATTTCTGAAGAGTGCTGGGTTTTTTAATGATTTTATTAAATACCAACAAATGATCACTAAGTAAAAAACATACAGTGCAGCGCGCAGCAAATCTGAAATATGATCATAAGATGAAAACTTGAAGATGTTTTTGAGCAGGGCTAGGGCATAAAATAAAGATATAGCGGTGGCTAACTGAAATAGCCATTGGTAGGCTAGCACTTTCCTTCCTGCGTTATTTTCGAGGTATAAGTTTCTCGCCTTGCGGATGGCTAAGAAAATCAATAACAGATATACCAGTACTTGCAAATGCAGCAATACATGATTGACTTGTACTTCAAATACCTCTTTAAAATTGCTAAGAAACTGTATTTTCTGCTCATTTGCTTGCAAGTAGAAGCGGGGCAAGAACATCAGGTTTACCACAACAAATGGAAGTGCATGTAAAAGGTGCTTAGGTCGAAGCCTAAAATTTGAATAGCAAGCGGATAATACGTACAGATACAAAGTAGGTAATTGCAAGAAGATCACCAGATTCCGCATCATGGCTAAATTAGTAATGAGGCCATTACTTGAACTATAAAAAAAACCACTTATATCGATAGCTGTCAATAACAGAAAGCTAGCAAAAAGATAATTACTGCGTTGATTAGGAGACTTTAACGTCAAAAGAAAAAGCGCTAAAAGTAGAGATACGGAGATTGATATCACTACAACAACAAAAAGAAAGCTATAATGCATGAATATTTTTTCTTAAAAACATCAGCTAAATTGTGGATAGTTGCGGATAATAGCTAATAAAAAAATTGATTTTGGTGCTATTCATCAATTTGCAAAAGAGAAACTTAAAAAGAATATAAATATGGTCATGAACCAGCCCACTGCTATTAAGCAAACTTGATAAAAAAAATTGGGGATTTTAAAAATAAAAGTGAGGTACAAGGCTTTTGCCTAGAATGCAGAACGGCATTGGACAAATAAAAAGCCCCTTGAATTATACAATCCACGGGGCTTAAGGCGATGAAATGATCATATATTGTGCAGCTAGAAGACTTTCAATTTCAGTTATCTTATCTTCTCTATATTGCTTTTGCAATTTCAGGTCATCAATACTGGCTTGCTGAAGGTAGACTTCCTCAACAGTGAGGATGTTTCTACCTTTAGATTCCGTTTCTACCTCCATTGTAATTTTATCCAGCAATGATTGCTGGTTATTAATCATCTCTTGAGGAGCACTGGTGCTATTCAAATGCTCTAGCAGACTTTCTGCATTTGCTAAATCCTCCTTCAAGACATCGATCTCATTTTTATCCATTTCCTGTCTAGACAATTTGTTGGTCAATCGTACTTGTGAACGTACAATATCTCTATCTAGCTCTTTGGCTTCAGCTGACCATTTCTGCTTCAGATAAGTCAACTGCTCGTTTGTCATTTGCTCTAGGGTTTTCATTTGTTTTATATTTAAAGGGTTGAACATACTTTTTTTTAACGGGATAGGATTGCCAATTCCCGTATACTACTATTCATGAATTGCTCCATACGTCTCAAAAGCAGGGCAGAGGGGAAATGAATCCCCAGCTCGACTTTGGAGATGGTCGATTGGTTCACATTGAGTTTAATAGCCAGTTGCTGTTGGCTGAGTTTGCGATATTTTCGAACGAATTGAAACACTCGGGCACTTACTTATTTCCTTTTCATAAGACATCAATTTTAGGTTTTAACATATGCTAAAAGAACATTCAAGCATTGTGCCAAAAATAATATTTACGCGTGGCTTATTTACTTTTTACCAAATAAAGTAATGCATATATAGTTTTTGTAAAATAAAATATGCGTAAAGCGAACATAAAATCACGCATACTATAATTTTAGGGGCCGCATATATGCGAGGGTGAAATGAAGTGCGCATATATGCGTGGTCGATATAAGGTGCGCATATATGCGTACTGCCGAAGCCTCACGCATATTCGCTTGACTATATTAAATGATTTCTGTTTAGAGGGTGAAAACCAAAGGGATTTAGAGAATAGGGGGGTGAAGTCTATTTTTGGTCTACTTTTAGTTGCTTTATCTAAATGATCTTTTATAAGTAAACTAGAAGTGGTAGCTTATAGATCTATATATTTTAACTAAAACCTAGCGCATATGCCAGTTAAACATACCCCAACACAACAAATACATAAAGGCACCAAAGGAGAAACCACCGGATGTGAGATTAATACTAATGACCATCCTAGCCAATGGGTGTATACAAGAAACAAAATTACCTGTGAGAAGATTGGCTGTAGGAATTAGATTTCTACTTTATTATGGATTAGAAACAAATCAAAGTAATTAGACGGCTTAAATTTAATGATTAAAATCATCTTTTTTATTTTGATCAAATACAGTTTCAATTCTCCCAAGCGCAAAGGGTTCTCTTGGACTCTTTTGTATCAGGTAAAGTAGCTTTTACTACTTTTGCTTTTTAAGCATTTAAACCTCTGGAATCTAATGTAAGTAGCTCTGAGATTCATTCCGCAAAGCTACTCACCCTTGCCTTACGATTATAGAGTCTTAGCTTCTGTTTTCCATACTCTTGTTTTAGCAGTATAAGCTACATACTCTTCAAAATCTATGGGTTTGCGTCCGAGTATCTTCTCAACATCATGGGATACAGTTTGATTAGCAGGATTACCAAGCACTTCTTTGAAGAGGTATCCAAATAGCCAAACGTAAGAAGTAGGTAAGCCAGCAGCAGTCATTCCCTCCTTAAACTCTTCAATTGAGATGGGTTGATATTGAATTTCCCGTCCTAATCCGTTAGCTAAGATTTCCACTACTTCTCTAAAAGTTCTTTTTTTCGCGCCCGTAACTGTTATTGTTTGGCTGTTATAATGGTCATCTAGTAGTACTTTGGTCACCACATCGGCAATATCATTAACGTCCACAAACGGAATTTCTGCATCAGGCATTGGCAAAGCGACTACACCTGACATTACAAAATCACGAAATGCCCCGTCACTGAAATTCTGGTTAAACCAAGATGCTCTTACCAAAGAATAGTTCAAGCCGGAATCCGCTACTATCTCTTCACATGCTTCTGCTTCAGATTCACCCTTTCCCGAAAGTAAAACTACCTTTTCAAGTCCTTCTATAAATGCTGCGTCAGTCAATTTTTTAATAGCCTCCTTGGCGCCAGGAACAGCCAAGTCTGGATAATATACAATGTAGGCTCTATCCATATCTTTTAATGCAGCAGCATAAGTTGAAGGATCGTCCCAATCAAATGCAGGATTACCGTTTCTTGATCCCACTCTGACTTTATGTCCTAGTTCCTTAAGGTTTTTAACGACTCTTCTCCCGGTTTTACCAGTGCCACCAATTACTAAAATTTTTTGTTTCATATTAATAAATTTTCTGTTTTGAAAATGATAATTACAATTACAAAAGCGACTAAAATACCCATCATCAAAATCGCTGGTTTTGGTAGGTGTATTATGTATTTCGTTTTGTTCATCATGTAAAGATCAGGGATTTGGATAGGCTAAATTTGACTGGCTACGACAACTACTTGGCTAATTAGGCCAATACTATATTATTAACTATTTCATGGGTTTGAAATCCTTTTAGATTCTTATCATATTATTTAGCTTAATAATTACATGATTTGCGTTTCCATATCGTTTGTAATATGTAAATAAGACTTGAAAGAATGGGATGCATCAGCGCTCAAAGAAAGGAATGACCACCTTATTTAAAATGCTAAATGTAAGAGTCAATTTGATCATTCTATGGTTAATATGATCCGGTCTATAATATTTTTTGCGGTGGTAATCTGGGACAAATCTTTATATAAAGTCCCATCCTTCCCTGAATGATGACCATGACCAACCAACTTCATGATTTTATGTGATTTACTAATTAATTCTTCCTGATTTACTATTGCTTCATATACCAAGGAGGGTTGTCCTACTTTTCCATCACCCGAATAAATTTTATCATTAGGGAATTTGTCTTTACTGTAGTAATCATTCCAGTCGTATGATTGATTGACTTCGAGAAAAATTTTAAAATATGAGTGACTATTCAGATCACTTTTCACATTCACCACAAAATTGCTGGTGGGAGTTGCTCCCGACACTCCATCGAGATCAATCGGATTATCAATTGGTACATACAAACCATCACTTGCTACAACACCTCTTTGGTGGGACCATCGAGGTAGTGCTTCAGGACGTCTTTTAGTAGAAGCTTTCCACTCATCACCTTCCTTAACGCCATAATCAAAAGTACTTGAAGCAATCACCCGGGAGATATATAATGTTTCAATATAATTACCCAGTGTATCTTCAGCCCAAATGGCGAATAAAGGATACTGAAAGGCCACTCCCTTTTTTAATTCCACACTGATTCGATGCTTACCAAGAGCCTTATCAACTTCAATAATTTGATAATCAAAGTTTTCTTCAGATTTTCCAGCTTGCTGATTTCTTAGTGCGTTGCCATATGAATATAATGAATTGAGTACCGGCACCTCATGATATAAGCCTGTGGTCAATAATACGATCACCAGTATGATTAGGGGCACTTGAAACTTCTTGAATCTTGCTAGTCTTTTTCCAATTAGGTAATTTTTCAATGGTAATTTGTTGTTTACCATATGAAAGAGAATGGCAAGCATAAATAATAGCGCGAATACAGTATGTATTGATGCTATTCGTTTCTGGAAGGGTGTAAAATACATGACTAAACCTGTTCCGGTCAGGATAATTAAGGTTAGCAGTAAGGTCACCGCAAGAATTCTTCTATTCATGGCTAGCTAAGGATTCAATAGTTAAATGTTTACTTTATATATAGTTCTGAATTAAGGAGACTATTTCTTGATAATTGGATTTGACTCAGATTCTTGTCTTTAAGCCTTCGTGCTTATATCACATGATTCCCTTAAACTTCACTTTTTTCAATTGCAAGGCGTAAAAACAAGACGGATAATGCAGCTGTCACAAGGGCGAAAGCTCTTTCAAAATTGCTGGGAGCTATAATATTCCCCACTGTATTCAGCATAAACATGACAAAAAGAAACCACATGGCGATCTTGCTAAAGCCTATCAATTTGCTGAAATTGACTTTTTTAGCTCGAATTAATACAAGCAATAGGATAAGAACTACTGCGGCCAGTGAGACCATTTCAAAAGTTAACAATTGCTGCCTCGTTTGCATTTTACCGCCCCACAACAAATCGATAGGAGCATAGTCAAATCCCAGGATTCCAATTAAAATGGAAGCATGAAATAGAATGAGAGCCCAAACCATCAATAGAATGACCCTTACAGCTTGATCAAAACCTATAATTTTCTTCATGATGATTCTATTTAAAGTGTTGAAGTAATAATACCGTGTCACATTATGAACCAAAAATGAGGAATAATAAGGTATCCTTCTTGACCTTAAATGACAATCATTTGACAGTTTAAGCCATGCGCTATTTAAATGAAGAAATTCTACAGGCTCTATTCAGTAAAAACACTATTTATAGGCATTCTGAATCCTGAATAAGAATCGAACTCAGCTTGTAAGCAAGAAGGTTTTCGAGTACAAAATTGTTGCTTCAAAAAAGTGCCTGGTAAAACTATCTACACCTGCTTTCTGTATTCGATTGGCGTTACTCCCGTCCACCTTTTAAAGGCTCTATTAAAGGCACTTTGTTCGGAAAAACCCACCTGAAAGGCCACTTCTCCTATGGACTGCGGAGTGTTTTTTAATAAGCTTAGGGAAGTAGATTTCTGAATATCTTGTAAAAAAGCTCGAAAGCTCAGCCCTCTCTTCGAAAGTCTTCGGTTTAAAGTCCTTGTACTCATCCCTAAGTGATCTGCAGCTTGAACAACACTTGGCACTCCGCTTGGTAATGCATCCTTCAAAAGCTGATGAAGCTCTTTAAGCATTTGATCCGAATTAGTTTGAATGTTAGATAATTCTTCATTCATTCTTTCCGTTAAAAAATGATTAATACTTCTATCAGCCTTAACAGTGGGCATATTTAAGTCTTCAGTCTTAAAAACTAAAAGGTTCGATTTGTCTTCCGAATAGACAGGGCATTCAAAGTACTCCTTCAAAGAGTCTAAAGAGCTAACCTTATGCTTAAAATGCACTGAGACAGGACGTATTTCCTTATCCGTTACTTCTTTTAGAATTTTATTAAACATAATAAACCCTACTTCATTACCTATTTCATGGCCCTTTCGGCTAGTGTCTCTGACAAGCTTTAGCACAGTAAGATTATCTCTATCTGAAATCTCCAGTGATCCCTGGTCCGTAATTAAAGTCATAAATCGCGAAGTTCGATCAAGTACTTCCCGAGCCTTCCAACAAGTTTTCCAGGATAAGCCTAAAGTACCGTAATCGTCAGCTGTCATTTGTGTCCCTTGCATGACACTAAAATTGTCATCAAGATTATCAAAACACCATTCATATAAGTCATACAAAAGGCTGGCTGGAATGTACTTTGCATTGCTCTGTATTTCTCGACTTTCTTCATGCCGTTTTATGATTTCATATGGGTCTCCTTGCGCTTCAGCTAAATCCCTTGCTTTTTTATAAATGCTGTAACTAACAAAATACATCTTGTGCTATCCATTAAACACTACAATAATACAATGTTTTCACCTAAAATTAATTTGAAAATATGCTTAAATGTTAAAGTATGTAAGACTCCAGACCTTTAAACTGGACGACATATATGTTCGTGCTTATTAAAAGTTAAATGAATTTCTATGTAGCTAATTTCTTAGATTTTGCGACATATAATCCAGTGACAACGACTGAGTGTTCTTGTGATACGTATTCTAGAATTCTTACTTGAAAGTGGCGACTGAATCCTTTTAATGGCTCAATTATCTTATCAATTAAATCAAAATATCCTTTCTCATTTACGGCAATAGTATAATCTCTATCTCTTTTGGTTAATGATCCTTTATAGAAATGCTTCTCATCATTTTTGATTTAAGCATTATAATTTTTTAAGTTAATGAGTTTTAATTAATAAGAATAGAAAGGAGAGTGACCATCATTTAGGCTATTTTTATCGAATAAATTTGTCTCTCCATCTAGGGTTTCAATTCCTTCGTCTAAACCTATTTTTCTATCTAAACTTAAAATTCTAGATTAGATATAGTAAAAAATCAACTAAAACCTATAAGATCATGCCTGTAAAACATACCCTTACCAAAGAAATACACAAAGAAACGAAAAGAGGAACCACTGGATGTGGCACCAGTATTAAAGAACATCCTGGCCAATGGGTGTATACAAGAAACAAAATTACTTGTGAGAAGAGTGGTTGTAGGAATTAGATTTGTATTTTCTTTATTCAGAAAATATCAAAAAATTAGACGGCTATTATAAAGAATATAACCGTCATTTTACTTTTCAACAAATTGAACTCTCAATCCTCCCAACCACAAAGTGTTCGCTTGGATTCATTGGCTTCTGATAAAGTTACTTTTACCACTTTTGCTTTGCAGGCATTTAAACCCCTGCAATCTTTTTTGTAGTGATACTTTTTAGCGCTTTTGCTATCACAAATGTAAACATGATCAACTACCGTATTAAATGAAAAAAGTAGGATAGTGATAAATAGGAGAGAAGGTTTAAGAAGTTTCATGGCTAAAGTGTTATATGCTACGGAATATAGGTAATAATATCATATAGTGAACAAGTGTAATTTATAAAAGTAGCACTTTTCGTCTAAGGTTTTAGTTTATTCGTCTAAAGACCCTTTTTTATGTAAACTAAAAGTAATACATTAAAAAAATTAATATTTTAACTAAACCTAAAAGATCATGCCTGTTAAACATACCCCAACTCAAGAAGTACATAAGGGAACTAAAGGTGGTACTACCGGATGTGGAACTAATACTAATGATCATCCTAGTCAGTGGGTGAATACAAGTGAAAGAATTACTTGTGGTAAGAATGGGTGTAAGAATTAGGTTTTATAATAATGATCATTAATTCAGTTAGAAAATTCTATCAAATGCGATTTAATTTCTTCAATTTTATAAGTTAGACTATAACTTATAATTTTTCGAATTATACCTGATGAATAAACTTATAAATCCAATACCAATTATTGATCTATTTGCTGGCCCAGGAGGACTTGGTGAAGGTTTTATGGGCTATATAGACAAGAATGGTCGTACAGTTTTTGATATAAAGTTGTCTATAGAAAAAGATGAAAATGCTCATAAAACTTTAACTTGGAGAAGCTTTTATAGACAATTTAAGAAAAACGGAACAGAATTGCCAAGAGAATATTATGATGCTATAGAAGAGAAAAATTTAAGTAAACGCGAAACAATAATCGAAACTGCACTTAATAAATATCCAGAAGGGGAAATAGCCAGACATGAAGCACAATTAGTAGAATTAGGTTCGAAAGAATGGCCCGCTGAAAGAGTGGATAAACTAATTACTGAGCGACTAGGTAAAAATAGGGAATGGCTATTGATTGGTGGGCCTCCATGTCAGGCATATTCTAATGTTGGTAGGTCTCGAGTGGGAGGTATTGACCCTGCGGATCATAGAGTTTACCTATATAGAGAATATCTTCGGATTATTGAAAAACATAATCCCGCGGTGTTCATAATGGAAAATGTACAAGGACTATTATCTGCAAAAGTTGGTGAAGATAAGGTGTTTGATTGGATGAAAAAAGATCTTCGAGTAAATGGTTTATATAATATTCATTCATTAGTTAAGCCGGTCGAAAAGGACAAAGATTTTTTAATCAGGGCTGAGAAATATGGCATACCTCAAAAAAGACACAGAGTAATACTTCTTGGTATCAGAAATGATTTAAAGCACCAAGGAAAATACCTTACCGTAACAGATGCTGTAAATCTGCAATCGGTAATAGGTAAATTACCAAAAATAAGAAGTGGAGTATCCCGATCGTTTCAAAAGTATCATAAAACTGAAAAATATAAAAATGGCTCTCCAAAAAGACTTTATAAAAATATTGATGATAATGATGCCACTTGGCAAGAATTAATATTTGATCAGATAAATAAACTTAAGGGTTGGGGAGAGATACCTTTAAATGGCTTAAGTAAAGGTCCAAAAAAATATCAAAACGGGAAAGGTAGCGAGTTTGTTGCTTGCAAAGATTTCATAGATGAATCAAAAATACCAAAGGAATTAGCCAGACATTATTTAGACCCTGCACTGAAAGGAGTGCCCAATCATGAATCTAGATCCCATTTGAAACAGGATCTAATGCGCTACATGTTTGCTAGTTTATATGTTGAAAAGTATGGAGATTTCCCAAGACTTCGGGATTATGCTAAACATCATAATGACTTAATTCCTGATCATGCAAATGTGGAGTCAGGCAAGTTTACTGACAGATTTCGTGTTCAAGTTGCTGAAAAGCCTGCAACTACAGTAACAAGTCACATCTCCAAGGATGGTCATTATTTCATACATTACGATGCTAAACAATGTAGAAGTCTAACAGTAAGGGAAGCAGCAAGGATACAGACTTTTCCTGACAATTATCTTTTTAGAGGAAGCAGAACAGCTCAATTTCATCAGGTTGGCAATGCAGTACCTCCTTACTTGGCTTTACAAATTGCTTCTATTGTCCATGGTATTTTGAAAGGATCAGAAAATGATTGATTATTCCAACATACAAACTACTTCCGCAGAACCAGAAGCAAGTTCAATGATTGAAACTTTTCGTGCAATTGGCTATTCTATAGAAACTGCTATTGCTGACATTATAGATAATTCGATTACTGCTGGAGCAAAGAATATCTGGATCGATTACGATTGGAAAGGTTCAAACACAACATTGTCTATTTTAGATGATGGCACAGGAATGAATAATGAGCAACTTATTCAAGCTATGCGACCTGGAAGTAGAAATCCATTAGAAGAAAGAAGTAGTAACGATTTAGGACGATTTGGATTAGGCTTGAAAACGGCCTCCTTTTCCCAATCACGAAAATTCACAGTTTTTTCAAAAGCAAAAGACTACAAGCCTGTATTTTGGACTTGGGATTTAGACTATGTAAACGTATCAGAAGCATGGAAATTAATTAGACATATTCCAGATGAAGAAAATTGGACTCAAAAAATTGAAACCTTAGAAACAGGAACTTGTGTTGTTTGGTGGGATTTAGATAGACTCACAAATGGCACCAATAGAGACAATATAGAAGCCAAAAGTAAGTTTTTAGGAATTATGGATTCCGTTAAATCTCACTTATCAATGGTGTTTCACAGATATATGGATGAAGATTTAAAAATATATTTCCGTGAACGTGAAATCAAATCTTGGGATCCATTTATGATAGGTATAGATCACTTGCAAAGCAAAGCGGAAACTAGATTAGAAGGAGGTTCAATTAGAATTAAAGGCTTTGTGTTGCCACACCGCTCAAAACTTTCAGCAGAACAATATAATTATGGTAAAGGCCCTAAAGATAGTTGGACTGCTCATCAAGGGTTCTACGTCTATAGAAATCGCAGATTGTTAGTTGCTGGCGATTGGCTCGGTCTCTTTAAAAAAGAAGGGCACTATGACCTTTGTAGAATTCAAGTAGATTTACCAAATAATTTTGATGAGGATTGGCAAATTGATATCAAAAAATCTATTGCTAGACCTCCTTCAAAATACCGTGATCATATTTTGGCAGTTGCAAAGGAAGCACGAAATCAAGCGGTTGAGGTATACAGACATAAAGGAAAAGTACTTAAACGCAAATTGGCTTCGGATGAATATTTTCCCTTCTGGGAAGAAAGAGCTAGGCACGGCAAGCGTTTTTATAAAATCAACCGCAAACATCCTCTTTTAAATGAATTGCTTTCCAACTCTGGCGATTTGAAAAAGGACATTGAAAAGGTAATTCAGTTCATTGAGGAAACAATACCTGTCCCCTTAATCACTCTTCAAGAAAGCGAGAATGAAAAACCATACGGACAACCTTTTGAAGGTATAGACCACAATGCGATAAAAGAAACAATGCAAAAGCTTTTCAATGGTTTTGTAACAAGTGGATTATCTATTGAGAAAGCAAAGGCAAGAATATTAAATACCGAACCATATAATTTCTATCCAGAATACATTGAATTTTTGACAAATGAATAAAAAAGACCCAATAAAAAATATTAGACAACTTTTATCCGATAGTTCTTCATTTACTAGAGAAGAAATTGAAGATGCAGTTGATGAAGTTCTTAAAATGAAGTATTTCGTGAATGAGAATCGTGAATTGCTCATTAGAAGAATTGAAGAACTTTATACAATTAGACAAGATGAGTTTGGAACTATTTTAAAGGAAGACGAGAATAATCCTTGGTTAAATGAAAAACGTGCAGATATTGATTTTGAAAATGGCTTTTGGGGAAGGTATAGAGAGTATTTGGAAATAGAAAAGAATTTTGCGCCAGATGTAATAAATAAACTTGATAGAATAACAGACAGTATCCTTGACAACTTTTTCGACCCTTCAATTAAGGCTACAATTAATAAAAAAGGATTAGTTGTTGGGCAAGTGCAATCAGGTAAAACCGCAAATTATACTGGACTTATATGTAAAGCCGCTGATGCTGGTTTTGGATTAATCATTGTTTTAGCTGGAATTCATAATAATCTCAGAAGCCAAACACAAATAAGAATTGACGAAAGCTTTTTAGGATTCGATACACAACATACAAGAGCTTTTGACCAAAGAAGTATTCAAGTTGGTGTTGGTGACCCTTACTTTGGCTCTCCAATAGTTGCTCACTCTTTAACATCAAGCATTGAAAAAGGAGATTTCACACAAGGTGCTGCAAACGCTTTAGGTTTAAACTTTAACACTTCCGAACCTATAGTTGCGGTTATAAAAAAGAATCCGCATGTGCTACGCAGAATTTATCAATGGCTGGGAGCACAAGCTAGTGAAGATAGCGAGCTTGGACGCGTTATTAGGAATAAATCTCTTTTACTTATTGATGATGAGGCAGATAACGCTTCTATCAATATTTCAAATGACCCTGAAAGACAAAGTTCTATTAACGGATGGATAACTCAAATACTTAATCTCTTTGGTAAGAATGCGTATGTAGGTTATACTGCAACTCCATTCGCCAATATTTTTATTCCATTGGACGACCAAAACTTATTTCCAAGAAACTTTATAAAGAACATTCCAGCTCCTTCAAATTACATTGGTCCAGAAAAAGTTTTTGGATTTAGTCCATTGGACGAAGATGAAACTTCGAATACAGTTCTTCCAATTGTTAATAGAATCAATGATTACAGAGATTTTGTGCCAGATAGACATAAAAAGGACGACCAAAAACCATCTTCGCTTCCCGATTCGTTAAAAAGGGCAATTCGCTGCTTTATAATCACTTGTGCAATTAGAAGATTAAGAGGTCAAACTACTGTGCATAACTCAATGCTTATTCACGTATCAAGGTTTGTGCTTTGGCAGGATCATATAGCCGAACTTGTGTCTAATCAATTTATATACTACAGAAGAGGCATTGACCAAAATGATTCAGTTATTTTAGATGAGTTTAAATCAACATTTGAACAAGACGAAAATGGATATAGGTCTTTTGTAACAGTATCCCAACAAATTTTAGATTCAGAACTCACAAATTTAGATTCTCAGATTCAAGTTCATAAATGGAGTGAAGTTTTGCAACATTTGAATGACGCTGCTGCAAGAATTGAGGTGAAATCCATACACGGTGGTTCGGGTGAAGCCCTAGACTATTTTGACCATAAAAATGGACTTTCGGTAATCGCAGTAGGTGGAAATAAACTTTCCAGAGGATTGACTTTAGAAGGACTTTCGGTAAGCTACTATTTACGAGCATCAAGAATGTATGACACTCTCATGCAAATGGGGCGTTGGTTTGGATATAGGGGAGGATATGTAGATTTATGCCGTCTGTTTACAAGTAGAGAGTTAAATGAATGGTTTTGCCATATTACTCAAGCATCAGAAGAGTTAAGAGAAGAATTTGATTATATGACAGATATTGCGGGTTCAACTCCTGAGCAATATGCCTTAAAAGTTAGAACACACCCTGGTGTTCTTCAAATATCGGCAACAAATAAAATGCGTTCTGCAATTACAGTTCAAATTTCATGGGCCGGAAGATTAGTTGAATCTTATGAATTTAAGAAGGACATTTCTGTGATTGATAATAACTTCAAAAACACACAAAAATTCATAGGAACACTACCATCAAATTTTGTGACAAAGCCAAATTCTTTTGTTTGGTATGACATTCCTGCGGAGCAAGTCATTAACTTTTTTGAAGGAATACAATCTGTAGAAAACCTTAAAAAGGCTGAACCCAGAAAATTAATTCAATTTATTACTGCACAATTAAGAAACGGTGAATTAACTGATTGGAGAATTGCTCTTATGACTAAGCCTAACCCGAAAAATAATTCAACAATTGAAGTAAATAGCAATGAAGTTCAAATTGGTCAATGGAAAAGAACTGAAGATGATAAGAATTCAAATGAACAGATATATTATTTAAGAAAATCGCATATTATAAGTCCGTCAGATGAATTTATTGATTTCACTGATGAAGAATATGAAAGAGCAATGAACCTAACTAATCTTCACAGAAAAAAAGCAGGTGAGGCAATGTATCCGAATGGGCAAATAGTTAGAAATGAATTAAGAGACCCAAAGAAGCCAATATTAATTATTTACCTACTTGATCCCGAGGAAAGTATAGACTCCAAAAATCCTTTACCAAAAGGAATAAATCCATTTGTTGGCTACGCAATAAGTTTCCCAAAAAGTAATTACAACGCACCAGTATCTTATGCTGTAAATGAGGAGTTACTCGACAGATTTGATATTGTTGAAGAAGATTTTGAAGATTATGGAGATGACGAAGATTGAAAATATTTGGCTCGGTTTAGAGGGTGATAATTTCAATCACTCAGGATTACTTTATAAGCGATATTCAGCAGAAGTTTTGCCTGATGTGTTTATTGCTTTAAAAGCGCCAGAAAACCTGCGGTGTATTGCATTTAGAATAAGTATCTCATTCTCTTTTGAAGAAAATCAATGGAACAAACTCAAAGACATCAAGATAGAAACACTGCTTGATGAAAGAGATAAATCAAAGAACTTCTTACTCATTCTATTACTCAATAAACAGCACAAAGATATTTTTTCTACTCTATGTGAAGATTTGATTTTTGGAGTGTCAGAAGTATCAACGGAGCAAACTTTAGTTGAAAAATTATTAGAGCGTTTGGCAAAATGGCAATCCCTATTTGAAAAAGTGGGTAAGCAAGGATTATCAGATGAAGCACAAAGAGGTCTTTACGGTGAAATTTATTTTTTACGTTTTTTCTTGAACAATACATCTGATAAAAACTATTGCTTAAAATCTTGGCTTGGCCCTGAAAAATCAATACAAGACTTTCAGTATTCAAATTGGGCAGTTGAAGTCAAAACTACGCACGGTAATAATCATCAAAAAATACAAATCACTAGTGAACGACAGTTAGATGATTCCATCATTGAAAAAATATTTCTGTATCATCTTTCACTCGACATAAGAGTTGGAAATGGAGAATCATTAAATTTTCTTATTGATCAAGTTTCGGAGATGTTGAAAGAGAATACAATGGCTAACAATCTTTTTAAGCTAAAATTATTAGAATCTGGATATTACGAAATACATAGGCTTTTATATGAAGAAAGAGGTTATACCATTCGCCAAGAAAACTTTTACCGTGTTTCAGGAAATTTCCCAAGAATAACCGAAAGCCAAATTCCAATTGGTGTTGGTGATGTGAAATATTCAATTGTTCTATCCGAATCAGAGGAATGGAGAATAAATCAAGAAACTCTTTTAGGCGAAATTCAATAGCATTTTTATGGAAAACAAAGAATTACAAAAGTTCTATATAGACATTCAAGAAGAGATTAACTCAACCTTAGTTACAGAGGAAGAAGGAACAAATCCTGAGCAAGTTTTTACGGAATTAGCATTGTCTTACTTATCAGATGCTGGTGAGACTGAAAACTATAGAGTTTGTTTTGATGAAAAGATTAGCAAAAGAGGTGTTGAACATAAAATCAACGGCTATTCTCTTTATGAAAATTATGAAACTTTGGACTTGTTTGTAACAATCTATAATGGTGATTCAACTATCCAAAGTGTAACAAAAGGTGACGCTGATAAGACAGTTGATAGAGCTGTAAAGTTTTTCAGAAATGCGATTTATAAAGATTATGTAAATGAAATTGAGGAAAGTTCAGAAATATTTGACCTTGCTCAAACTTTAGCGAATGTTCCAGAGGTTAAAGAATATTTAACTCGAGTAAATATCTTCTTAATTACGAATGGTGAAGTAAAAGCTGATTTAAAAACATCTGATACAGTTGCAGGTTACCTGGTTTTTTATAGAATAATTGACATAAACTATCTTTTCAATCTTTCAGACAAATCAAGAGTACCGATTGAAATCAACTTTGAACAGTCTGGATATAAAGTTCCTTGTATTGTTAATGAAACTGAAAATTCTGATTATCAATCTTGGCTTGCAATTATTCCAGGTCTTGCACTAGCAGATATTTATGAGCAATATGGAGCAAGACTTCTGGAACAAAACGTGCGTTCATTTCTTCAATTCACTGGAAAAATAAATAAAGGTATCCGTAACACCATTTTGAAAGAGCAACATATGTTTATGGCTTTTAATAATGGTATTGCTGCCACTGCCGAAGAAGTTACCATTTCAGATTTGCCCAATAATCAGGGAAAAGCAATTGCCCAAGTAAAGGATTTTCAAATCGTAAATGGCGGTCAAACAACAGCATCTGTTTACCATACTTGGAAAAAAGATAAAGTTGATATAAGCAATGTATTTGTGCCTGTAAAATTGACAATTGTAAAAAACAGAGATAATTTTTCTGAAATAGTAGGACGCATTGCAGAATATGCAAACACTCAAAATCGTGTTTCAGCTTCTGATTTAAGTTCGAATAGAGAAAACCACGTACTGATTGAAAAACTGTCAAGAACCATTTGGGCTCCACCGATTTCAGGTGAAACGACTCAAACACGCTGGTTTTTTGAGCGTTCAAGAGGGCAGTATAAAAATGATAGAAACCGTTTCGGAATTACTCCGTCAAAGCGGAAGCAATTTGATAAGCAGAACCCAAGAAGTCAAATGTTTACTAAAGAGCTACTTGCTAAATACATTAACTCATATGAAGAAGTGTATAATGGCAAGAAATTGGTTGTTGGTCCACATATCGTTGTTCGGGGCAGTCAAAAAAATTACGCTCAATTTCTGAATTATAATTTTAGTTTCAAACCTGATAACATTTGGTTTGAGGATTTAGTTGCAAAAGCATTATTATTTAAAAATGCTGAAAAAATTTACGGTGTAAAACCAAATGCAATTGGTGATATGCGATACATCACAGTACCTTATTCAATAGCTTGGTTGGGTCTTAAATTGGACTACAAACTTGATCTATACAAAATCTGGAAACAACAATCCTTGAGCGAGATTCTTAAAAGCAAGCTCCATGAGGTAATGTCTAAGATAGAAGATTATATCAAAAACCAAGCTCCTGGTTCTTTATATGGCGAGTGGGCAAAAAAAGAAGACTGTTGGAATGTAATCAAAAATGAGGATTTCAAAATTAACTTGGAAAGTTTAAAGACTGATTTGGAAAAAAAATCATCTGAAAAAAGAAAAAAGCTCAGTGAAGATGATACTCACAATGCAGAAATTGTTGCTTCCATTAACAGAATAAAAGCAATTCATCCAAAAACTTGGAAAAAAATTGAAGATTGGGGAAGGGAATCACAAAATCTCACTCAATATCAGTATGATATGGCATCTACAATAAATAGTAAGATTAGAAACAATAGGAGTATTACAGATATAGAAAGAAATTCAGGAGAGGATGTATTGAACATCGTAGTTGAACTTAATCCAGAATTATTTTTTGATATGGAAGATTTCTTCAATGAGGATATTAAGAATAAAGAACCAGAAGTTGAAATTACAATTGAATTAATTGAAAAAATCGTTTTATGGGATAAAAAAAACAAGAGATTGGATGCATATAAATACAGATTTATGCTTGATCTTCTTGAAGGACGAAAAGGTCTCAGTGAAAGGAATAGGTTTTTAGCTGAATTAAATCTAAAAACGGTTAAGAAGTGGGGGTTTGATCAATAGCTAATTATAATTTTTGTTACCATGATTAATCCTGAAAAAGGATCAAATAATAATTATTAGTGAAGGATTTGAAGCGGTGCTTTAAAAATCGCAGTAAAGTGAGTATATAGTGCACTAAAAAACACAGCTAATGTTAAGTAGTGCTATAAAAACCCCCGTTGCCGCCATGCTTCGCATGGTAGTAAGGTTTTAACCAAAATAATACTGGGAGAGAGGTGAATTTAAAAACCAGAAGCACCACCATTTTCATACTCAATCTTAAGTATTCGCCAGTTGAATTCACCGGCAGGAGTTTTTACAACGACTTCATCGCCTTCTGTTTTATTTAAAAGCGCTTGTGCAAGAGGAGAGTCCATCGAAATATAATCTTTATTGCCAATTATCTCTTCGTATCCCACAATACGGAATCGTCTTTTCAGTCCTCTATCCATGTTCTCAACTTCCACCCAGGCGCCAAACATTACTTTGCCTTCCTGATGAGGATGATAATGAATTACTTTAAAGTTATCTATGCATTTGCGTAGGTAACGAATGCGGCCATCAATTTCACGTAAGCGTTTTTTGTTGTAATGATAATCAGCATTTTCTGATCGGTCACCTAAACTGGCGGCCCATGAAACCTTAGCTGTAGTCTCTGGCCGTTCCACTTTCCACAAATGATCCAACTCATCCCGCAACTTTTGAAATCCTTCAGCAGTAATCATTTGCGATCGGTTAAGTTTAGGCAGTGTTGATTCTGGAATTTTACGTCTCATGTCTTAATGGTCTAATTATAGCGCAGGCGAAAATTAATAGATTGAGGAATAATATCCTGAGCAATCAAGGGATAAAATTTGAATACTTATTGAATATAATTCCGTTTAGCTTCACTTCAAACCCATCTTCTTACTCCACAAAAGATCTTTGTTCAGATCTACTTAATTGTCATCAGTATCTAAATTATCCTTTAGTACATGGGGAATAAACAAATCAAAACGGGTGCCGCTGCCATAAGTAGAGGCTAGGGAAATACTGGCGTTCATTTTTTGAATAGCCTCTTTCGCGATATACATGCCTAAACCCGTTCCCTTTTTTGAGTTATTCGTAACAAAAAACATATTATAGATCTTGGATTGGTATTCTTCTTGTATCCCAATCCCATTATCTTGAACTGTAATGAGTACACCATCTGGTGAAGCGCTACTGAAGATTTCTATCTGTGGTACTTTATAGTCATCTCTGTACTTAATCGCATTGGAAATTAAATTACTCAGTACAATCTTTAGCCGGTTTTCATCAGTAACTACTTCATCCGGCACATCTACTTTTATTTCCACTTTATCTCGGCCGTCATAATGAATCAAATCTGTCAGTATTTCATCGATTACCACCGAAAGCTGAATAGGCCTGAAGTCATTGACCATCCTACGGTTACGCGCGTGGAGCAAAATATTTTTAATATACTCATCTTGCCGCTTAAGGCTGTCATTCATCATATTTAAGTATTTAGGCAATTGCGCTTGCTCGCCTTCAAGCTTAAGTAACTCCACTAATCCTTTGAGAGAAGAAATAGGAGCCCTTAAATCATGTGAAACACTATAAGCGAATCGGTCCAACGCTGCATTAATATCTTCCAGTTTTGTATTATTCGCGATCAATTTTTTTTCAGATTTTTCCAGCCGTTTTATAAGTATTAAAAAATAGGTTCCTGAGCCACCTACAATTAAAATCACAAATATCACATTGGCAAGCTTAAGCCAACCTTCAACCTTCCGACTAATGCGGCTCAGTGCATCAGAAAAGGAATATTCAACTTCTGATAATTTTTTATTGATTCGAATGATTTCAGCCTTCACTAAATCAACATCTAATTGATTTTTCCCATCCTGTGCTATCTTTGCATGAGCATAATGCGCTATGCTATCTAATTTTTCATTGTAGTGATCACCCTTGGTCCAACTTGCAACAGCTTCTTGCATAAAAGAGAACTGGCCAAAATTCTTATACAGCCAAATATAATTATCAGTATCATCTGGATTGTTTCTTCCTTGAATTAAAGCCCTGTGCATCTCTGCTCTAGAGCTATCATTTAGTAGAGCCACCCGGAAATCTCTCGGGCCAAAAGGAATAAGCATATTTTCTTGGTATTGAATCCAGTCATTCTCCGATTCTGATTCCAGATACCGGATTAAATAAAACGAAGCATCTTTTTGCCCCTTAGAATAGTTAGACTCCCCATTTATATAGCTTCGAATACTTGCAGTGATCTTAATAACATAGTAATTGAAAAAAATAAGCGCCAAGCTACTGATCACAATGACCAGAAGAAGGGCTATACTTTTTTTATTAACATACTTTTTCCACTTCATGATAAATTTTTAGCATTACAATATATTTAAATATGGCTCAGTAACAAAAGAAATATTGAAGTGACATCATTATATTTGATAAGTTCTCACCCATACTACAATCGTAAACTTTTGTTACTAATTTTAGTAAATCAATGCATCCTGTAAAATATGATTCAAGTGAATAAGAAACCCTTAAAACCTATCAATATAAGACCCATTACGCCAGAAGATGCGCCATTATTATTTGACTTAATGACGAGCGAGAAATGGCTGGCCCAAATAGGGGATAGAGGAATTAAATCTGTCGCGGATGCCAGGCAGTATATACTGGACAAAATGCATCCAGATTTGCACAGAAAAGGATTTGTTAATCATATTGTCATCGATAGCGAAACGAAAGCGGAGATTGGAACCTGCAGTCTGCATCACAGGGACGGAATAGATGGAGTTGATATTGGTTATGGTATACTAGAACAATTTGAAGGAAAGGGTTATGCTACCGCAGCAGCTCAGAAAATGGTAGAATTAGCTTTGAATACCTATGGACTCAACAAAGTCTATGCAATCACTAATGATGAAAACCTAGGTTCATGCAAGGTCTTAGAAAAGCTGGGCTTTATTCATATAGGATATGTTGAACTTCCTATTGCTGATCATCCGGTAAAATTGTATGAATTGTGTATAGCATGAATCATATTGTTAAGCTTCTCGGATCGACCGCAACTCTCCTGCAATGCTTATGATCTGAAAACCTAAACAGCCTTTAATTAATAATTTGGGATGTTTCTTCCTAAAATGAGATCTCGCTTGCCCACATGCAGATTTCCTTCTTTTTCCAAACTCAATAGTCCTACTGTTCCGCCTCTGGGAGAATCAGGCTTTGTTTCCCTCGGTGTTAGCAAGCTATCTCCATTAAAATGGACACTAGAAAGCCAATAGTATTTACCGTTTGGTTCCAAGATCGTGTAATGTATATGTGCCGCTTGTGCCCGATTTGGGTAGGGGGAGGGCTTAACAGTATAAATGGTGTAGCGCCCACTGTGATCTGTTTTTACCCATCCTCTATTGTAACCATGCCGTTTTCCCCAGCCTTTTGCACTTTCCTTTGCTTTATAGATACCAGCGTTATTAGTGTGATAAACATATAAAATCACATCTTCAGCCGGAGTTTTCCCATCTGATTGGTAAATCGTGCCGCTAATCTTAATTTTGGAGTCACTTTTATTAAAATCGGGAAGGGTATCAGTCGCGTTGAGTTCCTGGTCTCCGTATTCAAAAACTGCTTCACAGCCTTCACATGGTCCTCCAACAAGCTTGTAGTTCATCTGCTTAGCATCTTTGTTTGTCTGTGCATCGCAGGAGGAGAAGGCCATTAGCAATAGTCCTGTTATTAACTGAAAAGTTTTTGCTCTAGTATTCATATCTATTGATTTAGGTGAATTTTATACTAAAGATGCAGCCGAAAAATAGGTCTTAAAAATAAAATACCTTAAGCTGATGAGTTTATAGGCTATCCTGATGACGGGGTATTGAAGCGCTTTTTGAAATCTAAGGCATAAGTTCTACTTAATCTGACGAGATCTCCCTTTTTCAGTCGTAAATCATAGTCTCCATTAAGTCGAGACTTATACGAGACAACTGAATTAATATTCACAACTGTTGATTTATGGACTCTAAGAAAAATGGAATCATCTAATTGCTTGCTAATTGATTTTAGACTATCTGTATGCAAATACTTTCTATTTTCAAGATGGAGAGCTACATAAGGTGTTTCAGACCTAATTATCTGAATATCCTCGACATGTACAATAGTATTTTCCTGCCCATTATTGATCACGATTATATCTAGAAAGGGTGCATTTTGCGAGCTTTGAGATGCTTTTTCAGCCCAAAAGTATTTGTAAACGAATACAAAAGTTCCATAAATAAGTAGGAGTTTATGGAAATCATTAGCCAAAGTATAGGTGAAGATTTTGTACAATCCGTAGCGACCTTCATAAAAAACGATCGAAAAGAATAGAAAAACAAATGGAAGGAGTAAAAGGTGAATCAATACAGGGGTTATGATAAATAGTAAAGTCCTTTGAACGTTTTCTAGGCTCCGGTTTTGGAGGGACTTATTTAGCAATATTAAACCAGGAATAAACAACAACCAAACAGTTTTAAAAAGTAAGGATTCACTGAAATAGAAAGAGCCGCCATTTCTGTAGGCGTCTAGGTAGTCTTGAGTAATTGTTAGAGTAGCAATGAAAATAGCGACCGAGCCTAGAATAACCAAGAATCTATATTGGTGCAGGTACTTTATATTGAAAACCGATCGTAGAAGTTTCATAGGATCTCACAATAATGATTTAATGTACTGAAGTTAATGATTTGAGAACTAATTTTCAAATATATGTCACAGTGATATAGATTAAAGTTATATAATTTATATTATGTTAAGTTACTCTTTTTAATACCCAGCTACTATTACTCATCTTCCATTCTGAATCTGTCTGTTCATGATCTCCCTAGCGTGAGTACTTAGCAAACTATTATCGCATTAAGACTCTACAATCCTGATGCTCTATTTTGATTTCTATGTCCCATTGTTAAGAGCTGTCTATTTTAAGCGCTGTATTTGGCTTTACTGTTAGTCATCGTCCGACCTCATAATTCTAAGCGCTTTATTTTCTTTTCAGTCTGGACATTGTACAGCTTTGTAGATCTATGCAAAAATAACGCTTTAGAAAATCAGACTATATTGCTAAAGATTGCTCGCTTTTTCCTGAAGCCTAAGCATTCATCGATGATAACCTTTAAAGGAAACGCAAAGTTTCCACTTCATCCATAAGAACTCACATCTCATTCAACTTAACATAATAATTTAGGAGGTAGATTTTTAAGGCTACAGATTTTATCAGCTAAATATCTGTTATCATCAAAGATATTGAACACCTTCACCTACTGGATTTGTATTGACTTAATATCGATCAAATCAAGGATCAAAAAGCTAAGAACTTTCTATCTTTGCGTTTAATTACAATTATCAAGCATGGAAACAGCAATCCACCCTATCCCATCCATAAAAGTGCAGGATTTTGGTTACAATGAGCTCAACTTACTTGAAAAGTACAAAGGAAAACCGCTAGTGATCATCATTTATAACAATCAATGTTTAGGATGTACTGGCAGAGCAATTCCTTTAGCTTATGAATATCAAAAAGAATATGCTGATCTTCAAGTAATTGGCATTCACAGCATTTTCAATAAGAAACCGGTAACCGAAGACGATATTAAGAGCATTTTCACCACCCAAGAACTGCCCTTCCCTATTTATTTAGATCAAAATCATCAGGTCTATGATCAATTTGAATCAGAAGGAACTCCACAATGGCTTTTAACTACAGCTGAAGGAATCTTGTATCGATCAATCTTTGGATCACAGTTAGGTGCGCAAAATAGATTGATGTATGCGTTGGATGCACTTTGTAATGAAGGATAATAATAGCCCTAAAACTAAACTGATTATTTTAATCTTACGAAAAAAGTCATTTTACATATCACTACTGAAGATGAATCTATCCAGAAACGTTTACTTAATAAAATGAAGAATATCAGAAATGAATTAAACGAGCACTATATAGAAATCGTTACTCATGCTGGTGCTGCGAAGATGATGTTATCCAAAAGCAATCCTGATGTAGCTGAAATTGACTTCTAACCCCAAACTTTATACTTCCCTCATTCATCATTCCATATTTACTTATAAATAGATTTTTACTATAAAATACTTTAGTTTTTCACTATTTGAACCCACCCTTTCATTTCTTTAATTTCACCGCATTCAGTTTCATAAAGTAGCCTATAAACATAATTACCTGAATAGCCATTTGGCGCCTTCCATCCAAATGTCTGATCATAGCTTTCGAATACTTGCTTACCATAACGATCATAAATATTAATCTTGAAGTTTTTAAAAGGATAATCCGTTTTTATTCTGAAGACATCATTATAACCATCATTATTAACGGTTGCGACATTAGGTATAAATATATCTTGAGGATTAGGTTTAAACATGACATAAGTACTATTGGTTAAAAATGAACAGTTTTCTCTATAAACTTCAGCGTAATATTCACCACTTTCCGAGATTTGTATTTGAGCATCTTGTGTGCTTAATTCTTTAAAATCTGCCTCGTTTTCTGCTCGAAAATACCAAAGTACCTCATCACTAGGATCAATATTTTCAATTGCTATCGGGATCTCCTGCACACAATATTCGAGCTGCCCGCTTAAATTAAGTTTTGGAGAAAGCTCATGGTTAAGAACTTGAAATTCTTCTTCGATTTCCTCACATTCAGGATTTAGTAAGCGCACCTTATAAAAACCAGGATTTGCCGTACTAATGCTAATTAAAGATTTTGCAGAATCTAACAGCTCATAATTATCATCCTTTTCTTTCTTACTGAACCAAGCAAAGCTTTCATCATTATTATTAGCTTCTATAAATAGATTTATTTCTTCATCAATACATTTCGTAATAATACTATCTGATTTAGAAATTAAACTCGTATTTTGATAAACCTGAAAAGTTGTTGATTGAATGCAGCCGTTTAAGTTATAATTGATTGTATAATTACCCGATATTAATCTCGTTACATCAAGAATATTATCACTTATTACACTATCACCAATGCTCCACACTCCTCCTGCAGGACTTGCTATTAATTCATAACTAGAAATATTGTTGCATAAATTAGGGATAGGGTTTAAAATTGAACTTAGTTCAAATACATGAACTAAACCTGATTTAAAACCACTTCTTGAATCACTGTAAGGACTTCCTACAATTAAATATCCATTATTTACCTCAACACTACTTCCAAAACCAGAACTACTATTCCCATCAGGGTGTCTTATAATTTGTATATTATTTCCAAATACAGAATCTACCTCATTTAAATTTTCAAGATTATATACAAATAATAAATCCTGAACATTAGATTCATTCGAATTATCTTTTGCACTTATGTACAGGTCATTGCCATTAATAGCTATATAGTTCCCAAAGTTAGTATAGCTGATGCTGCTATTCGGTTCTATGTAAAAGTCTTCAAAAATTGTCTCATCTAGTGTTGATTGTTCCGGTATTCTAAAACCATAAACTCGACCGTCAGAACCTTCATACTGTTTCCCATTATCATAATAGGTTTCTCCCACCAATAACACATCATTATGAATGGATATACTTTCACCAAATTTATCTAAAGAACTCTCATTTTTTGATGCAAAAACATAATCTGCTTTTCCTGATGTCCACGCTTCTGAGTTTATTTTATAAAGGTAAACTTTATTATCAACATATACACTTGTCGGTAAACCACCAGTTCCTATAGCGACATATTTATCATTAATTATTATATTACTGCCAAAATAATCTAATCCGTATGTTTCATTATTTTGAAATTGCTTATCAACTATAAATTTCCCACTTATTTCATCATAACGATAAATATATACTCGGCCTTCTGCTTCAGAACTTCCATAATTATCATAAATCTCACTAATAGCTAAGATGCCATTATTGAAAGTAACGTTTCTACCAAACTCTCCTTGCTCATAATTTGATGAACCCATTAAGGGAGAGACTAAGGAAGAGGTATTCACCCATTTACCATTTATTTTTTCATAGATAAAAATTTTCCCAGTATTGAAATATTTATTGTTATCAGCTAAACTATCATAACCAGGAGAGCCTATAAATAGATAACCATCTTGTAATTCAAAGGTGGATGCAAAAGATTCATTATTTAATTTTTGAGGTGCTATTATTTCTTGATCAAAAACCCATTGATCATTTAATCTTTCATATAGATAAACACTACCCGATTTATCACCCCATTTATTTGAACTTCCTTTAGCTGATACTGCCAGTGTATTTTTACTTACTGAAAGTATAGCACCAAATTCATCATCGGATGCCGAAAAAAATTCAGAATTCAGAATACTTGAATATTCAATCATTTCTTCTGAAGATTTTAGATCAAAATCATATACTAATATATTTTCATTTATTCTGTTACTGATATTGGAAATTGAATGCCGCGTGCTAATGAATAGTTGGTTCTCGTGATATATAGGATTAAATCCAAATTTCAAATAACTATCTCCAACATCTGAAGGCTTTTCAATAATATACATTTTATAACCATCACTACTAGTGGAGTCAGGTTTGTAATAAGTAAAATCATTTTCAACCTCGGGCACTGACCAAAAAATAACCCCTTGACTTACTGTAAGATTTATTCCTTTATTGCCATATAAGAAATCTTTTTTAATAGAAAGTGTTTCTGTAGTATCCTTCCATCCCATTTCAGGTTTATTATATATAAATAGGCCATTTTTCGATGTTTCATCTCCAGAATTAGCAACAAATAAAGTATCATTCTCATAAGCCATTTTTATACCAAAATTATATTGAAAACTAATACTGGAGGTTAATTTTGCTACGGGTTCTAAATTCCAAATTCCCTCGCCATCTTTTTCAAATACATGAACTATACCTTGAAAAGATCTATCAGGGGCTAAAAAATCTGAGTTTGAGATAAATAAGGAATTGTCAGTTAATAGAACATCTGTATGGATTCCATAAAAAAAGCGATCTTTTTTGTCAAGAATTTCTTCAGCCAATACACTATGAGAATTTAAGTCTAATATCTTAATTATTAATTGACTCGAAAAACCATCAAACTTTCGATAAATGACTGCTAAATTCTCCTCATTATTCAAATCCATTTCTAGGATTCTTATGTAACTATTTTCCGCTAAATCTTTTTCCAAGTAGAATACTTCTGTTTCCTTACCCGGCCAAGAACCTGTTTTATGCTGTCTATATATGAATAGTGCATCTGAATTGCTGGTATTTCTATTAACATTACCTGATGCAACAATTAAACTATCAATTGCTTTTAAATGATTTCCAAGTTGTTGATTTGAATTAACTTGAGATGTTGTAAGTTTTTGAAATATTTCCCATTTCTGATTTACTTTTTTAAAAACATTAATTATTCCAGCATTATATGCTAATGAATCATTATTAGGTTCATTGACAATCAAATTCTTTGAACTAAGCGAACTTGAATAACCAAAATAATTAAAAGACTTTATTTTAGGTTCGGGAGCAAGTTTTTGTATGTCACATTGTGCATAAAGACTACCATTACAAGATAAAACGATAGATAAAACAATAATAAGATATTTCAATATAGTTTAGTTTTGGGTGAGTTTTAAATATAATAAAAGCTTTATATTTATATGTATATATAGTGTTAAAACTATCTCCATTTTTAAAAGAATGGATTTAAATTTTAATAAATTATCAAAGACTAAACTTGAAAGAAAATTATGGATCTAACAGAATTTATTATCAGATTACTTTTGTCAGCTGCCGCAGTATTCATTACAGCTAAATTACTCTCTGGAGTGAAAGTAGAGAGCTATGGTCAAGCCATCGTAGTAGCTATTATTTTGGGAATAATCAATGCAGTAGTAAAACCTATTTTGGTTTTTTTAACTATCCCGATCACTATTCTGACACTAGGGCTTTTCTTATTGGTAATTAATGCCTTGATGATCATGTTGGTAGATAAAATATTGAAAGGCTTCTCTGTCAAGAGCTTTTGGTGGGCTTTTTTCTTTAGTATTATTCTATCGCTACTGAATGCTATTTTGCAGTCATTATTTTAGCGCAAAAAAAAGGTTTGCAAATGAAGTGATAATCATTTCATTTGCAAACCTTTAAATGCTTTTATTGAAAGCTGATTTCAACCAATACCGAGCGCAATTAAATCAGCTAATACCACTACTCCTTCTCTTAGATAAGGATCTTTGATTTCCCCATCTGTATTAATTTTATTTATTAGTTCAGGATCTGCTGAAATCTTCTCATTCAATTCATTTGCTACATTTCTTCGGTCCATAGCAGCCTCATTTTCAGCTTTTCGTTTTTCAATATTTAAGCTGATTCTGTACATGCTCTGCTGATTAACTGCTTCATCAACCTCATTTTTCAAATTTCTTAAATATTGCTCCTCATTTAATCGCTTCTCATGTTTCTCGTTGAGCTTAGCGATAATGTTAGGATCTATATCATTCGATGGAGTGAAATTCGAACTTTCAATTTGATCCCATTCCAACGCACGTTGATAAGAGCTTTCTCCAAATGCTTTGGCAGTGTACGGAGAAGGCATCTTGATGTCCGGACGCACACCCTTATGTTGCGTACTGCTTCCATTCACCCTATAATACTTGGCTAAAGTTAGTTTGACCTGGCCTAGTGTATCTTCTACTTTAGGGACAAATTGATTCAAAGAAATAAGATTTTGGACGGTTCCTTTGCCGAAAGTATTTTCCCCTACAATCACTCCCCTTTTATAGTCCTGAATAGCTCCTGAGAAAATCTCTGATGCAGACGCACTAAATCTGTTCGTTAAAATGGTTAATGGCCCACCATAGTAAATTTCTTCGTCTTCATCTTTACCAACTTCTATACTCCCATCAGAATCTCTAATCTGTACCACAGGTCCTTCGCTAATAAACAAACCGCTTAATTCTATAGCTTCTTGAAGGGAGCCACCGCCATTTGAACGCAAATCGACTACAATTCCATCTACCTTTCCCTTGATGGTATCAAGAATAGCTTTTACATCCCTTGTAGTACTTCCATAATCCTTGACACCGGCTCTCATGTCTTCAAAGTTCATGTAGAATGATGGAATAGTGATAATGCCTACATTATACTGATTTCCGTCACGATATACTTCTCTTATCTCAGCATAAGGCACTTGATTATCTAATTTAATCTTATCTCTAACTATGGTGATTTCCATTGGAACACCCGCAGATACTGATTGGCCAGCTTCAATGATTTGGAGTCTAACAATTGTTCCTTTTGGGCCTCTAATTTTTTGAACAACATCATCTAATCTCCAACCTGTGATATCCACAAATTCGCCTTCTACGCCTTGTGCCACTGCTAATATTTTATCATCTGTATTGATGACCTTACTTTCAAAGGCTGGACCTCCTGGCACTACTGAAGCAACACGAGTATAATTTCCATCAGTGGTTAATGTTGCACCAATCCCTTCTAAAGATTGGCTCATTCGTATTTTGAAATTTTCAGAAGTAATGGGTGAAAAGTAACTACTGTGAGGATCAAAACTTTCTGCAAAAGTATTCATATAGAGCTGGAAAACGTCTCTACTTTCGTAATCTCCTATAGTTTTTTCTAATCTTGAATATCGTTCTTTCAAAAGCCTTTGAATGGTAGTGTCAGCTTTTTCGTCCAATTTTAAATCTAGGGCTTGACTTTTTATTAATTTTCTCCATCTATCGTTTAATTCTTCTTCAGAATTGGCATAGTCAAGCGAGTCTGAATTAATTGTTAAATACTCTTGTGCATCATAGTCAAAATCAAATGAAAGGTTATTTTCTACATAGTCCATTCTCTCCATAAACCTTTCACGAAATACATTGAATATTTCGTAAGGTGGTAATAGATAACCTAATTTAATATGGTCATCCAGACGCTCCCTATATTTTTTGAAGGCTTCGATATCTTTTTTGAGAAAATAATGCTTATTGACGTCTAGCGAAGATAAATAGTCATCATAGATAATAGTGGAAAGCTCATCGTCAATAGGAACCTTTTCATAATGGTATTGAGTCAATAATCCTGCAACCAATCTTGCTTCCATTGACTGATCTTGAGTGGGGCTTAATTTCGCGAATTTTTCGTTTTGCGCCCATCCTGCATAGTTAAACAGGAAAATAACTATAATTATAAGTATCTTCTTCATGTTGTTGAAATTGTTGTAGTTCAGGATATTGAACGGAATATTGTTATTTTATTTTATTGAATTTGATAAACGGTCAAATTGCATTTGGTAATATACTAAATGAATTATGATTTTGATAAAACAAATTTAGTTGATGATTATCCAATTCAGAAATCGACTTATCCATCATCCATTTGATATATCGGTTAAACCTATGTCCCATCCAGACACTGGAATTTAAAACAACAGCATATGTATAACCGTCATCTTTTCTGTTTATAAAACACGCTGATCCAGCTAATGTTCCAGTTCTCCAATAATTATCACCTCTAGCCCCTTTCCAACCAAATGCATCTGTATATCGATTCCCATTTACCATCATTTCACGACTCTCTTCAGAAAGTAGTTGGTAAGTACTATTTGGATCTACAAGGCTTACTAATTTCGCCAATTGTGATGCATTGGCAATCCACCCTCCTGCCGCACCTAAAGTATTGATATCACTGCCTCCGTAGGGTTTTTCGACTGACTGATAATTACCATCGTAGGACTCAAATTGGTAAGCACCTGGATGATTATAGTAATGTACTTCAAAAGGTCTCCTCTCCCACTCATAATTGCCAGAAATCCTCATACCAAATATCCCATTTGGTTCTAAAATATTATCAATCACATAACTCTCATAAGTGGCTCCAGTTTTCTGTTCAATAATCTTGCCTAAAAGCATATATCCAAAATTAGAATATGCATATTGGGTGCCCGGTCTATATCTCAACCGTCTGTGTTCTAATACAAATTCTATGATATCATCATCAGTTGGGGGCCCTTCAAGATTCATAATTCTTTTTATTTTCGAAGCCTGAAACATAAAATCACCGTCTCGCCAACTCCAACCTCCTTTATGATTTAATAGGTGTTTTACTTTTATCTTACTATGGTTTTTGTCTTTTATTTCTGTGAAATGGGAAAAGATCCCCTCTTTTCCAAATACGTTTTCCTCCAAGTCAATAATTCCATCATCTACCATTTTCATAATAGTAATGGCAGTTACTAGTTTCGAAGCACTCGCGATTCTAAATAAATGTTGAGTTTTTACGGACTCTTGGGTTTCAAGATTGGTCAAACCATATCCCTTTGAATAAATCAACCGGTTGTCTTTCATTACCGCTACGGAAGCCCCCTTAATATCCCATCGTCTTAAAAATTTATTAATATTTTTATCAAATTCCTGACTAAAATCAGCGGTGTCCATTACAGGAGCAGGACTAACAAGATTAAAATTAAGGTAATTTAGTTGGCTATGGGAGTCTGCATCAACGGAACGAGTGAAAGCGACCTCTGACGTGGTATAAAAGGCAAAACTAATTGCAGTTACCCCTAATACTATTGCAATTATAATTGTACTCTTCTTCAATTTAAGACGTGAATTGGTTCGTATATTTTTAAAAATATCTTGATAATATAAGCGTATTAGTGCAAATATAAAATATTTTGAATGAAATCCGCATTTTTAGCTCGTGCCTGATTAACGTGCCATAAATAAAATAATTCCGCTTTATTAAGATTTCTTTTAACATTAGGCTTAATTTTATACTTAAACTAAAATCATAAAAGCTAGAAAATAAATGAAATATGATTACATCATTGGAGGAGCTGGCTTGGCTGGCTTAACATTAGCTTGGCAAATGATTGAAAGCAAACTACTTGAAAATAAACAATTGCTTTTGATTGACGCTGATTCTAAACAAAGCAATGACAGAACTTGGAGCTTTTGGTCAGAGCCAAAGATGTGGATCACAGATTTACCTATAAAACAATCTTGGGATCGGGCAATTGTAAGAGGAAAAGACTTTGATTTGACTCAATCCTTGTCTCCTTATCGTTACTATAACATCAGAGGTATTGATTACTACCAGTTTGTATTCAACAAATTAAACAAACACCCTCAAGTAACTTTTATTCAGGATGTTATAGTGTCAGAGGACGAAGAAAATAAATGTGTACATACTGAGAAAACTAGCTTTTATTATGATTCCTATTTCTTCAAGTCGTATTTCTTTCCTGATCAATTAAAGTCAATGAATGTAACAGGAAAGCATTTTATATGGCAACATTTCTATGGATGGAAAATACAAACAGATCATGCTGTTTTTAATCCTAGTGAAATCACATATATGGATATGCAAGTACCTGAAGTAAAGGGAGGTTTAAGTTTTGCCTATATTTTACCTACCTCAGAAGATCAAGCTTTGGTAGAATTCACCTTGTTTTCCGCTGATTTATGGACGAAAGAAGAATATGAAACAGCCTTAAAAAATTATATACATCAAAATTTAGGACTTCAGGATTTTAAAGTTCTGGACGAAGAGTTTAATAAAATCCCGATGACTACTGCGATTCTATCGAAAAGGAACAAAAGCATCGTGCCAATTGGCACTATCGCAGGAACAGTGAAACCAAGCACTGGATATAGTTTTGTCAGAAATTTCTATCATATACAGCAAATAATTAAGGTTCTAGAAGGAAAGTCAAATAATTTTGACATAAAAAGCTCTAGCAGATTTAGATTTTATGATGAAGTCTTGCTGAATGTTTTGATTACAGAAAAGCGTACAGGCCATGAAGTGTTCGGAAATTTATATAAAAAGAATAAACTGCCGCTTCTACTTAAGTTTCTTAATGAGGACACTAATCTCTTGGAAGATTTAAAAATTATGAATACTGTGCCAAAATGGTCCTTTATAAAAGCAGTGGCTGAAGAAGTGATCTCTTAAAGTTTGATGGGAATAGATGTCCTAAACTCGGTTTCCTTTTCAACATCGGAGTAATTTAAGTTGATATCACCGTTGAGCTTATTGGTAATAATTTTACAGATATATAAACCTAAACCTGGTCCTTTAGGTATCTCAGAACCGACATAGAAAAGGTTGAAAATATTATCTTTCTGATCTTTTTTAATTCCAATTCCATTATCTTTTACGCTGATAACCAAGTTTTTATCCAGCATTTCAATCTTTACTTTAACCCACTTCTGTAATTTAAGTGGATCGGCAAATCTCACGGCATTGCCGATAAGGTTTTTAAGAATTAAATGAAGTAAGCTAGGATCAATTTGTACGAGCTCTTTCGCTCTATTATCTACCTCGATCGCGACACTTCCCAGGTTTTCTTCCTCGCCATTCAGTCTTTCAAAAACAGTTTCCAAAATCATGTCAATATTGATCTTTTGAACACTTATAGGTCTGGCACTGATTTCATAGACATTGCTTAACCTTTTCAGCATATCGTCCATATGATTGGCAGAATGTCTAAGATGATTTAAGTGATCTGAAATATCATTGTCTTGCTCATATTCCATTTGAATAAGCTGACTTAATCCTTTAAACCTTGCAATTGGTCCTCTTAAATCATGTGCTGATTTGTAAATGAATTCGTCTAGCTCTTTATTCTTTTCTAATAGTAGATTATTTGATTTAGATAACTCTCTTGTTCTATCTTGAACTTGTTGATCTAGATTTCTAGCAATATTGAAAAGCTTTTTATTTTGTTCTTGAATTATCCTTTTGGCCTGCTCGAGTTTATTGCGCTCATGATCTAACTTTTCGTTTTGAGACTGAATCTCTTCAAACGCATCTGTTATATCTGCGTTTTTCTGAAGTAGATCTTGTTGAGCGGTCTCAATTTCCTCTTTCTGATCTTGAATAAGCGCTAAAGCTTCACGGTAAGCTTCATTTTGAGCTTTCAACTGATTATGTTGGTGCTCCAAGGTCTTAGTCCTGTCTTTGACAAGGCTTTCTAAATAATTATTATGTCTTTTAATTCTTTTTGAACCAAGATTTATGAAACTAAAGGCAATACCAAATATCCCGATACTCAAAATCGTAAGTGATATGCTTTGAATTGCGGCTGTAAGTTTTACTGGATCTATTTCAATTAAATTGCTCATTACCATATGATTTTCCTGAACTGGCATTGAAACACCAAGTGAAGCCTTCAAGGGCTGTAGGGAAACCAAAAGCAATAAGCTAAAAAGCGTTAAAAAAATGGAATAGTTGAAATATTTTCTCACGAACACCTGTCTTAATATAATACTATTAATGATAAAAAGTTTAATAGATTTTCAAATTTTCTTAAATTACTTAATAATCAATGATTTACACTTACTATATTGAAGTGTCAATTTAATAAAATTATCTACTTAAAAACAAGAAATGATTATATTTAATTTCTGAGATCAACAATATGAATTTTAGTATATCCGATCAATAACCGTAAGATTATAATCTATTCTATTGAAAATAAGCTCATTACATTTGGAGGGGTACAAAAAAAGCCTGTCTATAAATTACTCATTTAGACAAGCTCTTAATTAATTTGAATGTAATATATTAGTCTATAGTACAGATTATTTACCGAAAGGATTAAATCCGGCTAATCCTCTTTTGCTACCGCTCATTTTATTCATGGTCTTCATCATCTTCCTCATATCCTTAAATTGTTTCAAAAGGTTATTGATTTCTTGAACAGAAGTCCCACTACCATTGGCTATTCTTTGTTTCCTGCTAGCATTCATCAATTCAGGATTAGTTCTCTCCTCGGTGGTCATGGATCGTATTATTGCTTCAACAGGCTTAAAAGCATCATCATCAATATCCATATCCTTTATTTGTTTACCCATGCCTGGCAACATTCCCAACAGGTCTTTGACATTTCCCATTTTCTTGATCTGCTGTAATTGAGAAAGGAAGTCTTCAAAATCAAATTGGTTTTTCCGAATCTTCTTAGATAGTCTGTTGGTTTCTTCCTGATCGAATGTTTCTTGAGCCTTTTCAACCAAAGAAACAACATCACCCATACCCAAAATTCTCTGAGCCATCCTGTCCGGATAGAAAAGGTCAATAGCATCCATTTTTTCTCCACTACTGACAAATTTAATAGGTTTTTCAACAACATTTCGAATTGACAATGCCGCACCACCACGAGTATCACCATCTAATTTTGTAAGAACTACACCGTCAAAATCAAGCTGCTCATTAAATGTTTTAGCAGTATTTACAGCATCCTGACCTGTCATGGAATCCACTACAAATAATGTTTCAGAGGGCTTCAGCTCTTTTTTCAAGCTCGAAATCTCTTTCATCATAGTTTCGTCCACAGCTAAACGTCCAGCAGTATCTACTATAACAATGCTCTTCCCATTATCTTTAGCAAATTTAATGGCATTATTTGCAATTTTAACAGCATCTTTATTCTCAGGTTCTGCATAAACTTCCACTCCAATTTGTTCACCCAGTACCTTTAATTGGTCAATAGCGGCAGGTCTATAAATATCACAAGCAGCTAATAGTACTTGCTTACCTTGTTTTTTAAGTCTATTTGCTAGTTTACCAGAAAATGTAGTTTTACCGGATCCTTGAAGACCAGATATTAATATGGTGGCAGGAGAACCTTCAATACTAATGTCCTCTTGCTTCTCCCCCATCATTTTAGCCAATTCCTCTTGGGTAATTTTGACTAAGAGCTGACCAGGGGAAACTGAAATAAGTACATCACGACCTAAAGCTTCTTCTTTAATTCTGTCTGTCACTTCTTTTGCCACTTTGAAATTTACATCGGCATCAACCAATGCTCTTCTAATTTCCTTAACTGTAGTAGCTACATTTACTTCCGTTATTTGTCCCTGTCCCTTGAGGGTTTTAAAAGCGCGATCTAACTTATAACTGAGATTATCGAACATATCTTATATGAAGTCTAATAATGAATAACAATAATATTTATAATGGAGCATTGAAAAACAACGCTTTAATATCTGTAATTAATTGATGAAATTTTGGGCAAAAATAAGGAATATATTGTATTTATCCGAATAAATAATTGGATTGGATTTTATTCCTTGCAGTATGAGTTTAGTGCTTTCACTCCTTTTTCGTCTCCTAACTCTGCCGATTTCACATATGCGGTGCAAGCTTCAGGTAGTTGGTCATTCTTTCTTAATGCTTCTCCTAAATAATAGTTGGCTGATGGTAGGTCTTTTTTCCTTTCCAAGGAGTTTTGTAACTGTCGAATAGCTTCTTCGAACTCTCCTTTCTTTAGCGCAAGTATTCCTAAGTTTCTATAAACATATGGGTTCTTTTCATCTGTTACAATACTTTTCCTTAGATCTGCATAAGCCTTATCAAAATCACCTAGAAAAGTATAGATGTACCCCCTATTGTTCAAATAATATGGCTGATTGGCCTGAAGCTCCAATGCTTTATTCACTGAAGACAACGCTTCATCAAAATTTTCTTGCTCAGATTGAATTAAAGATAATAGGTTCCAGGCATTTGCTTCTTGCGGATTTATTTCCAATGCATCATTTAAATATTTTACCGCTGTCTTATATTCTTCCTTATAGTAGTGTACGGCCGCCAAATTTGTTTGTATTTCGGCATTGTTATCATCAAGCTTTAAAGCGGTTGTAAATGATAGTTCTGCTTCCTCATAGTTTTTCAAACCTACCAAAGCCAACCCCTTAGCCAAATGAGTAAAAGCGGAATCCTGATAAACCTTCAATACCGGCTCCAGGTCATCCAGAGATCGGTAATATTCTCCTGTTTGATAAAAGGCATTACTTCTATTGTAATAAGCCCTAGTGTATTCTGGATTATATTGCAATGCTTTGCCGAACGCTTGAATAGCTTCATATGGGTGACCATCTTGATAATGCGCTACTCCTAAGCCATTCCAGGCAGAAGCATTCTCATTATTAAGATCAATAGCACTTTCAAAATAGTCTATGGCTTGCTTACTTTGTCTTTTGTCTAAAGATTGATAGCCTTTCTGAATTAAGCTTTCTTGTCTCTGTTCTTTGTTTGAACAGGACAAAAAACTCATTAGAAATATAATTAGAATAATACTTCTCATTATAATTTTAATTCTATGTTTCAAATGTATCCTCTTTAAAAGAGGTGGATTAAAGGCTTGATTCGCTTAACAGCTAAAAATCAATTACTTACTTTATGACAGATCAAATTTAAAATTGAATCATCAACCAAAAGGGACCTGCTTTATTTTAAGCCCTAACTCTTGCTGAATTTTTTTGATTTGTGTTACTTCATTTTTTGTACAAAGAGCCATGCTAATGCCAGTCTTGCCTGCTCTAGCAGTTCTTCCACTTCTATGAATGTAGTAATCAATTTGTTTTGGGATTTCATAGTGCACAACGAAAGCCAAATTTGCTACATCAATACCCCTAGCCGCCACATCAGTGGCAATTAATAAATCAAGCTTTTTACTTTTAAAAGCTCTCATTTCTTTATCTCTGTCCTTTTGGTGCATATCACCTTCTAAAATTCCGGACGGAAGTTTTCTTGCCTTCAATTGCTCATGAAGCGTTCTTGCCGCATTTTTAGTATTGCAAAAAATAATCCCTCTCTCATTTTTCTGAGTTTTTAGGAAGTAATCCAGCACCATCATTTTTTCATCTGCATCACAAGGAACATATTGATGCATGATTTTCTCATTCACTAGTTCATTACCCGAAGCTTGGATTTGCTTTGCTTTGGGATCTAAATATTGGTTGATGATGTATTTGATATCCGATGGGATTGTAGCTGAAAACAACCAGATGTTTTTTTGCTGTTTCATGGTCGTCAAAATGAATTCTAATTCCTTTTTGAACCCCATGCTCAACATTTCGTCAGCCTCATCTAACACCATCAATTGAGCTTGGCGAATGTCCACTGCTTTTCTTCTTATTAAATCTGCTAGTCTACCCGGTGTGGCCACTAATATGTGTGTAGGTCTTTTTAGGTTTTGTATTTGTCTTTCAATCTTTTCACCCCCGAAGACTACCTCCATAAATACTTTATCTGAGTACTTTGTAAACTTGAAAAGCTGATGCTTGATTTGTTGTGCCAATTCTCGTGTAGGAGATAAAATAACTGCTTGGATTTTATCTTCTTTAAGGTTAATTCGCTCCAAAATAGGTAAACCAAAAGCGGCCGTTTTTCCCGTGCCTGTTTGTGCTTGAGCAACTAAATCACCATTGTTCTGCAGGAGATGGCTGATCACCAGTTCTTGGATTTTGGTTGGGGTGTTAATATTCAATTCCGATAAACCTTGAACCAATTTATTGGATATTCCTAACTCTTTGAATGTCATTTTCTGTATAACTATTTTACTTACTTCTTTTTTTGAAAGACTTTTTCTTTTTAAACCCACCAGGTTTGTGTCTTTTGGCATTCTCTTGATATTCAGGTCCCTGCCCTATTTGATTTGGCAAGCTATTGGTTTTCATAATTGACTTTTCAATTAATGCTTCAATCCGATTGAATTTCTCCATATCTGCATTATTGACAAAGGTCATGGCTTCACCTTTTGTTGCGGCCCTCGCTGTTCTCCCAATTCTGTGCACATAATCTTCAGGATCTCCAGGAACATCGTAGTTGACTACCAGACTAATATTCTCTACATCAATACCCCTAGAAATGATATCGGTACCAATTAATACTTGAACCTTTTTAGAACGAAAATCACGCATAATGACTTCTCTCTCAGATTGATCCAAATCACTAGAGAATGCCTTGACTGACATGCCTATATTTTTCAACTCTCGTTCTAAGGACTTTACTTTATCTTTCTTACCTGCGAAAACAATAGCTGTCTCATATATTCCTGAACCTAAAATGAACTTTAACAATGGAGTTTTCTGATCATCAAAAGTTAAAAATGCCTTTTGAGATATTCCCGCAGCCGGTTTTGAAATGGACAAGCTAATTTCCTCCGGATTATTCAAAATAGCCCCCGCTAACTTTTTGATTTTTGGTGGCATTGTCGCGGAAAACAAAAGTGTTTGTCGTTTTTCTGGCAATTGCTTGACTATCCGCATGATATCATCATGGAATCCCATGTCTAGCATTCTGTCGGCTTCATCTAAAATTAAATGTTGCACATTATTCAATTGTGTCTCATTTGAATTTAGTAGTGCAATTAATCGACCAGGGGTGGCCACTAATATATCAACTCCAGCTCTAATTGCTTTCTTTTGTTGTTCCCATGCCGCGCCATCTCCACCACCGTAAATAGCTATACTACTTGAATTAGTAAAATACGAAAACCCTTCTATTTGTTGATCTATTTGTTGAACCAGCTCTCTAGTTGGCGCAATAATTAACGTATTTACTCCTTTGCTTTCCTCTCCAGCCGCAATTTTATGAAGAATAGGCAAGACGAAGGCTGCAGTTTTACCCGTACCTGTTTGAGCGCAGGCTATTAAATCTTTACCGTCTAATATTTTGGGGATAGCTTCAGTTTGAATGGGTGTAGCTTTATGGAAGCCCATCATTTCCAAACCTTCACTCAGTGTAGGATGAAAATCTAATTCTTTAAATTCCAATTTCTTAATATTTTATCTTTCTGACTTTTCAGTTTTATCAAAGGTAATGAATAGCAATGAAATAAAGCTACTTATTGTATATATTCATCTTTGCTTGGTGTTATCTCTGCTAATTCTGTTTTATTTACTACATCTCTAATTATAGCGTCCAACTCCAATGCACTTCCACGAATTGAGTCGATAATATTGAATTTTTCGGTTTGACTAATACCATCATACTTTTCCAGATAATCTATGAGTCCCAAGAGCCTCGCAAGAGGTGCTCTGACCTCATGGCTTTGTATCCACGCTATTTCTTTTAATCTTTCGTTTTGACTTTGAATAGATTTAAAGATCTTATTTCGAGCTGTTACGTCTCTTATGATCCCGTGGATTTGTCTTTCAGGCGTAACTTTACAATTTATTTCTGCTGTAATTTCTCTACCCCTTAAAGACTTTAGAGAAACTTCTTCAAAAATGTGACCTTTAGCAAGCAAAACATCTAAAAAGGGTTTTTGTTGTTCATTTTCAAATTTGATAATATCTAATAAGTTGTATTTCTCTAATTCCTCTACTGCGATTCCAGTTAATTCAAGTCCTTTTTGATTCAATTCCTGCAAATTTCCTTTTTCATCAGAAAGAAAAATGGCGTCTGAAGCTTGTGAGACAAGATTCCTATATTTCTGTTCACTCTTTTGCAGTCTCTTGGCGGATAATTTCGTTTCAGTTACTTCCCTGACAACCGCTAAGACCTTTTCTGAATTGATTGACTTAAACCTAGATTCAAAATACTTTCTCCCCTCTTTGAAATCAAGATAATATGAATGGTGAACAATTTCTGCTGTACTGATTGCTCTTTGTATTGCTTCATAGGTGGCTTTAGCAAAATCTTTGTCAAATAGATGGAAAATAGATTTTCCAATAAAATCTTTAGGATTATAAAACAGCAAGCTATCCTGATAAGCATGAAAATCAAGATAACGCGCATCTTTATCGTAAATAAAAATTAAATCGGGGATGGCAGCAACCATAGAAGTTAAGTATTCATTATTTTCCTCAATTTCTTTGGTTTTTTCTGACAAGAGTGACTCTAATTTTTCCGGTTTCTTTAATATTTGATAAGTATAGAGTCCGCTCCCCACAGAAGATGAAATTGCTAAAAAAATGGTAACTGCTAAGAGCACGTAGACTGCAGGGTCCTGCTTATAATAGGCTGTAAGTTTCCAGCCGGACTCAGCAAAAATATAGTCTAGCGTTAAGGTACCCTCCGCTTCATTCGATGTAAAAAATTCTTCTTTTCCTGTATTGGGATTCTTTTTCGAAAACAAGATATTGATCCCATCTACGTGAGTATTATTTATTCCCGCTGCTTCTAAAAAATCATCGATTTTTATCAATACAGCAGAAAATCCCCAAAATTTACCTTCATAAAAAATTGGTAACCTTCCAACAATACCTTTCCCTTCTTGCCGAAAATCTAATGGGCCTGCGTAATAAATCTTTTTATTATTGATAGCTTTTTCCGCTTCAATTTTAGTATTGGAATTTTTTAGAATATCATATCCAAGTACGCTTTGATGAACGCTATAGGGATAAACGTATTTGATTTCTCCCTTCTCTAAAATCTGCACTCCAAATAAGTACGGATGATTATTCATAATTTCTTCAGCAACATAGTCAAAATTGCTTACAGTATCTTGATCAGTATTGATTGTTAAGCCAACTGAAAAAGCTGCCAAATTACTATTGCTTAGTATTTTACGGATGTTCTCAATTACGAAATTAAGCTCTGACTGCAGTTGTACTGCTTTTTGTTTTTGATAGTATTGGTAGCTTATTAGGATAATTGTAGAAAAAACTATCGCAGTAAATAAACTCACTGCAATCGCTGTACCAAGTAGCTTATTTCTATTTTGATTTTTTTTTGGTAGATAGTTCATTAAGGCCTTTTCGTTACACAGTAAGTTAGTATATTTTACATAAAAATCATTAGCCTTGGAAGAATATGTGAATTCTGTATAATAAAAATCGAAGGGAACAATTTCTAGTTTCTCCTCCCTTAAGTTCAGCTGCAAGATAAAAAAAAGGACAAAATATTTGGACAATATGTAAAGTATAACGTACTTTAAGTAAAATAAACTTATCAATATGAAATTTGAAATGAAGTATCCCTTGTTTAAAAGAAAATGGAAATGGATAGCCATCACATTTTTTCCGCTTCCTTTTGTTATTATGTTATTGTCTATATTGTTAGCGTTTGATTTCCCGCAGGAATCAGTGGGTGATTTCTTTTACCTATGTTGGGCTATAGGATTTACAATATTGAATTTCACAGAGGAAAAGGAAGAAGATGAAATGATTGAACAATTGAGGTTAAAATCATTTACTATGGGTGTGTTTTACCTCATTTGGGGACTGACAGTCTTAGGAATGTTGCAATTCTTTAGTTTTGGATCTTTATTTACAGATTTCATGAGTGCCTACTTAGCAATCTGGCTACTTAATACCTACATTTTTCTAAGTTTCACCTATTACAAATGGCAAAACAGATAATCATATGACCAATAAAGTAAGAGTTGAAAGAGCCGTCAAAGGAATTTCTCAAGCGGAGTTAGCTGAAATTATTGGTGTTTCTCGCCAGACTATAAATTCTATTGAAAGCAATAAATACATACTATCGACAGTATTGGCTTTGAAAATATCTGAGTACTTCTGCAAGTCAGTAAATGAAATTTTCTTTCTTTCTGCTGATGATCGGTAGTAATATGCCTAAAATGTATAAAGCCATGATATGTTGAAGTATCATGGCTTTTTAAATATGAAGTGCAAGCTATAGTTTACACAGCATCTGATAGACTTGTAAAAGTAAAGTCGCGAATTTTCATAACTGGGATAAGATTTCCGTTTATTCGCTGTTGTTGTCCCAATTCTTCCAGGTTATTTAACATAATAATAGGACTTTCATTGAAACGCATATTCTTAATTGGGTGCTTGATTTTACCGTTTTCAATGTAGAAAGTTCCGTCTCTTGTTAATCCTGTATAAAGTAAAGTTTGCGGATCTACGGTCCTGATGTACCACAAGCGTGTAACTAAAATTCCTCTTTTGGTGCTTTTAATTAAATCCTCGGTTGTCGCATCTCCTCCTAGCATGATCCCGTTTGCTGGACCTGGAACTGGTTCAACTCCTTGTTTTTCTGCCCAATAGCGGCTGTAAGACATATTTTTAACTACACCATTTTCAATCCAATTCGTTCTTTCTCTAGCTAGACCATCTCCATTCCACGCATTAGCTGGAACAATTTCATTAAAAGGATCTGAATATATCTGGACCCTTTCGTCTACTAATTTTTCTCCTAACTTTGTGCCACCACCCTTCTTGGATAAGAAACTTCTGCCTTCATCAGCTTGTCTCGCTCCCATATTGAATAACATATTTCCCAGAAGTTGTACTGAAGCGGCCGGTTCCATAATTACCGTATATTTCCCTGGTTCAATAGCTTTAGCCTCTCTACTCATTATAGCTTTTTCAAGCGCAATAGCAGAAGCTTCTTCACCATTAAACTGCTTAACATCATTGTAATCCCTTGAAACCCATCCGGAACCAGTCCCGTCATTAGTTCTCATTGTTACCGTAAATTCTAGTTCCGACTCTTGAGAATAAGCAAATAGCCCTTTTGAATTCATGATACTAGAAAACCCAGCGGTATCTTCTAAATATCCGGCAGCAGTAACATCTTTTGCTTTAGCTGGCTGAATACTTTTGTTAGCCAAATCCGCCCTGTATTCTGGACTGATGTCCGCGGTGCTCTGATAAAAAGTTTTTGATTCTTTATATTGCTGAGGACCTAAAGGCTCCATGAACTCAGGATTTTCTGGTGCAAGTTTCGCCAATTCCTCTGCTCTTTTTACTACTTTTTTAAGCGATTCATCATCAAACTCATTTATTGTGGAAGAAGCAGATCTTTTACCAAAATTTGCCGTCACTCCTAAACTGATATCATCATTAAAACCACTCGTAGTTACTGTATTTCTTGCATAACGAATATTGCCTCTGCCACTTCCTGAAAGGCCTGCTTCCAAGCTATCAGCAGTGGAAAAGCCCATCACTTTTTCCAATATTTGCTTTGCTTCTTCTTTAGATAATATTGCCATTTTTAAAGATTTTTAATTTTAGACTAACAGATTTATTCATTTCTTCTGACATAAACCTTTTATTTAGTGTTAAATATTTCTTGCTGTGTTGATCACATTCACACCATCGAAACGAGTAGTAGCACTTCCATGAGATACCGCACTAATTTGTGATGGCTGTCCCTTTCCGTCAAAGAAGGATCCAAACGTTTTATAATCGTTTTTATCACATATTTTAGAACAAGAATTCCAAAATTCTTGCGTATTCGACTGGTAAGCCACATCATTGACAGGGCCTTTTATTTTTCCATTTTCGATCTCAAAGAATAATGTACCCCCAAATTGAAAGTTATAGCGCTGCTGATCAATAGAGTAAGACCCACGACCTACAATATAAATTCCCTTTTCTACATCTTTAATCATGTCATCAGGACTGTAGCTTTCTTTTCCAGGAGCTAAAGAAACATTAGGCATTCTTTGAAATTGAACATCATTCCAGCTCTGAGAATAACAACATCCATGGGATTCATCCTCATTAATAATGTGGGCTTGATCCCGAATAGCTTGATAGTTCACTAGAACTCCATCTTTAATCAAATCCCATCTTTTGGTTTTCACTCCTTCATCATCATAGCCTACAGCTCCTAACGAACCCTCTTGCGTTTTATCTGCAAACACATTTACAATATCACTACCATATTTAAAATCTTTGCCTTTCCATTTATCCAAAGTTGCAAAACTAGTTCCGGCATAATTGGCTTCGTATCCGAGAACTCTGTCTAGCTCTGTAGCATGACCAATACTCTCATGTATCGTTAAGCCAAGGTGATTAGGATCCAAAACAAGATCATATTTCCCAGCTTTGATAGAATCAGCTTTTAACATCTCCTTAGTTTGCTTACCCGCAAGTCCGGCATCTTCAATCATATCATAACGATCAAAATAATGCATGGTACCACCTGGGCCTTCTTTTTTACTTCCCGGTCTAGGATCCATATACTCAAATCCCATCCCCATTGGTGAACTCAATGCCTGTCTTGACTTGTATTTGCCGCTATCGGGGTCAATTGCAGTCACATTGAAATTAGGCCAGATTCTATGAACATCCTGGTCAATATAGGATCCTTCTGTACTGGCAAAATATTTTTGTTCATTGATCATAAATAGTGCACTGTTTACAAAATTTGCACCATTATTAATAGCTTCGGCATTAGCAGAAAGAAGTAAATCTACTTTTTCTTTTAACGGAACAGCTACAGCATTTTTCTCGAGAGGTGTTTTCCAGCTTACTTCTCCGTAAGATTGAACAGGAGCTAATTGCACTGGTTCAGTTTGTATTTTTCCGTTCGCTTTAGCAATAGCGGTCGCTGTTTCTGCGGCAGATTGAATTCCTGCTTCGCTTACATCGCGCGTAGAGGCAAAACCCCACGTACCATTGGCAATTACTCTTATACCCACTCCGAAAGACTCAGTATTCACTGCATTTTGAAGTTTGTCCTCACGGGTAAAAATATATTGATTTAAATATCTTCCTATGCGGACATCAGCATAAGTGGCACCATTAGCTTTGGCAGCGTTTAATCCTACGTCAGCTAATCTTTTCTTTTCTAAGATATCTAAAGGGCTTTCCAAAAGTCGGTCCATGTCCACTGCATTACCCAATAAAGGCACCGTCAACAAAGCACCGCCTACTCCCATTCCTGCTAGTTGTAAAAACTCTCTTCTCTTCATTTGGTTAATATTAAAAATGAATTGATTTATTTTATGATGAATAATATCCGTTATATTTAATTATTTCACTAATACAAAAGGATAAACGGTATTAGAAAACTTTAAGCGGATAAGCTTTGGAAAAGAAAAGAGAACGCAAAATAATACACATAGATATGGATGCTTTTTTTGCATCAGTAGAGCAAATGGACCAGCCGGAATTAACAGGAAAGCCTGTTGCTGTAGGTGGAAACCGGCAAAGAGGAGTTGTAGCAGCCGCTAGCTATGAAGCGAGAAAGTTTGGAGTCCATTCCGCAATGCCTTCAAAAATAGCTGCCTTAAAATGCAATAATCTGATTTTTGTTAAACCTAGATTTGAAAGATATAGGGAACTTAGTCACCTGATTAGGGAGATATTTTTTAGATATACTGATTTGGTTGAGCCTTTGTCATTAGATGAAGCATATTTGGACGTCACTGAAAATAAATTGGGTATAGAAACAGCAACTGAAATAGCTATTCAAATCAAAAGTGAAATAAAAAGTGAAATTGGTCTTATTGCATCAGCTGGAGTATCCGTAAATAAATTTTTGGCTAAAATAGCTTCAGATTACAGGAAGCCTGATGGGCTATTTATCATAAAACCTCATCAAGTAATTCCTTTTATTGAGCAATTGCCTATTGAGAAATTTTTTGGAGTCGGTAAAAAAACGGCTGAAAAAATGCATAAATTAAATATTAAAACGGGAGCAGATTTACAGTCGAAATCGTATAAAGAACTAATCAAGCATTTTGGCAAACAAGGAAGGTACTTCTATTCGGTAAGTCATGGTGAGGATAACAGAAGAGTTAATCCCAATAGAATTAGAAAATCCGTAGGAGCAGAAAGTACATTCTCAGTTAGCCTCAAAAACAAGTCAGAAATTTGGGAAGCATTACAACCTATAGCAGAAAAATGCTGGAAACGCTATAAACAAAGCGAGGCTAATGCTCATACGCTAACACTCAAAATCAAATTCGATGACTTTCAACAAATAACGAGAAGTAAAACTTTTGAAGACGGAATAGAATCTGCCAACACTTTTGACAAGGGATTAGAAAGTTTAATGGACGTATTTGATTTGAATCAATCGGTGAGACTAGTTGGATGTTCTTTATCGAATTTTGAAATAATAGAGAAAGCAAATAAAGACGGACAGCTTACTTTACGTTTTTGATTTGGACATAAAAAAGGGAGTAAAAAACTCCCTTCCTAAATGAAATGAATAAACTTATTTTCTTCTAATAAATATGAAATCTCCGCCTTCATCTCCGGCACCTTGAATCACTCCAAATTGCGGAACAGTAGGTGCATTATTCATTACAGGCTCGTATATCCTTGCGAAAACAGTAGACGCAGGCAAATAATCAAATTCATTTTCGTCCAATGTTTTAATTAACATGTATACGAAGAAACTTTCATCCGGAACCTCAGTTAAGCTACCGCTTGTAATTGCCTTTCTACTTCTGTCTTTGTAGAGTTCATGAACTTTCAATTGACTCATTCCACCAACAGCTCTAGTCTTAAAAATGCTACCTCCAAAACAGGCATCTGTAATCAATAAAGTATGTTTAGATGGAATCGCACTTATATAATCTTTTATCGTACTATTAGGAATCCAATTTGCCGTACTTTCAGCTTTCGCATCTGATGGTAGCCAATAGCCGAAGTCTTTTGGTTTATCGTAATAACCATGACCAGCATAAAAGATCATTAAATTATCTTTCTCAGTTACAATATCTGCAAGACCATGGAAAGTATCAATTACTGTTTCTCTATTTGGGTCCTTTAACAAAGTCACATTTTTAGGATCAAAATTGTATTTCGTAGTTAGTACTGAATATAACTCTTCCGCATCTTTCGTAGGTTTATCCAAATTTGGAAGATTCGCTCCAGAATATTCATACTTAGAAACGCCAATTATCAAAGCATGATAGGTTGGTTCTGATGACGATCTTAAGGCATCCTTAATAGTTTCCTTTTTTTCAGAAGTAGCTATTTCGGCTTCTCCTCCCCGTTTTTCGGTAGAATAATCCACCGCTACGCTATTACTTCTACCCGAAAAAGTCTGGGCTAATCCTATATGACCTATAAACATCACTAAAAGGATTAATATTTGAACCTTCTTGTTCATAATAATTTTCTATTCAAATTTACTTCATGACAATCTTCTTATTGATACTATTTCTATCATTTGAGACACGTAGCATATATACACCAGACAAATCTTCATTTGATGTTTCAGATACCTTCCATTGAAGCATGTTATGCCCCACATTAGTTGGTTTCAATTGATACTTATTCACTAAAGCTCCTTTCAAATTAAATAATTCAAAAATCAGTTCTTTATTTACCTCATTTTCAGGTACATAAAACTGTATATTTAATGCGCCTGAAGATGGATTTGGAAATGGATCTGATATTTGCAAACTATTTACCTCGATTAAACTATTAACATAATCTGGTGATCCATATATAATTCTTAAGTTACGACCATCACTATTTCTTAACTGGTATTGAGACGTTCTTTTCATATCAATTAGATTCGCGGAGGAAGGGTCCCATAGCACTAAACTATTCTGTTGATCGTAATTACTATTGTTTGGTATCTCCCACGTGATAGTCATTCCATCTAAACTTAAATTTGATTCTATGTCAAATTCCCAATTGTATTGAGATTGCATTTTAACTATATCTTTAGAAACGAAGTACCCATTTGCACTTAGATCATGATTTAAATCAATGAAATTCAGAAACCTTGGTAGATTAAACTGATCTTTACTATCCAAATCATTTTTAGCATTAGCATGCATTCCTAGACCAGTTAATTGGTTTACAATTCCATCTTTTTCAAGCGTTAAATTCAATTCCCATCCCTCTTGATCCTTCTTGCTAGGAGCGCTTCTGTTTTGACCAGTCGCAGCAGGAGAGCTAGGTACTCTCATGGTGAAAGTGCTTGAGTTTGGCCAATTTACAAATCCCCCTGAAAATGCTTGGAGACTATTCCCATTAGAGAATGACCCGTTAAATACCCTTAACTCAAATTCCTGTTCATTTAAATCCTGTACATCGCTCCAATTGATATCATGAGCGAATGGGTTACCGATTTGATTCCACCCAGGGTTCAATACAATTTCATAAGGTTGTTCAACATTGGCATTTACGCTCTGTCCCGAACCCGTAAAGAATGAAACTTCATTATCATTGACTATAAGCCAATATCCCCTGCCTGGAATTAAAGGAGTAGAGCCTGAGAGCTCCTCTGTTTGTTCCCCAGAATACCTGAACATCCTCCATTTAGACTTATCCCCATAATTTCCCAATTCACTTCCAAACACATCATTAACTCTATTATTGTTAAGGGTCATTGGAACGGATACAATTCGGTAATTTGATTGCGCAGAACCAAAAGAATTGAACGGGATTTGCAAACCATCACCAGTGAAAAGGACAGTTACGGATTGTATATCTGTTTCTGAAACTAGATCTACTCCATTTTCCGCAACGACTTTAAATTCCAGTCCAGATGCTGTTAAATTAGATATTTGATAGGTATAGTCATTTCCTGATGCTGTCATTGCATCTATAGTTGGATTATTGATACTGTTTGTACCGGGAATTATATATTGTATTTCAACTGATCCTACCTCAGACTCTTCATCAAGGATTTCAACTGAAATATTAACGGTACCTCCAAGGTTTACTTCGGTATCATAAGCTATATTTTGAATCATAGGGGCAGTATTATCGACAAGCACACTTGCACTTCCTGTCAATGGATTAATCGTGTTATAATTAATAAAATCACTTTCACCATTGTATGAATAGATGGCATATGAGTAGGTCTCAGCCGTCAAGTCAGTTTCATCAATTTGATTAATTGCACCAACAGCAATTACTTCCTCGCCCTCAATTAGTTCATCACCGACTGCATAAATAGTCCCTCCTGCTGGTGCAGTAATAGGAGGCGTTCCTCCTTCTTTCTTGATTGCAATATATCCATCTGCATTATCAAAATTCGGACTAAATGAAATGGTGTAAGAGGTAAAAGTCTGATTGCTAACCGTGAAATCAGCAGCCTGAGTATTGGGCGGATTAGTTAAAGATACTAAGTTTCCAAACAGTGGACTACTCTGCAAATAATTGATTTCATTTCCTGTGCCATTGTACCCGTAAATTTTGAAATTGTAATTGGTTTCGGGCATTAAACCAGATTCATTCCAAACATTTCCCTCGCCTACATAAGTGATTGTAGAATTACCGAATTGATCACCAGAATTATATATAATACCATCGGCTGGATTGAAAAATGAATTACTGGCTGTAAATTTAACTACCAAATAGCCAGAAGCATCACTCTCAGTAAAAGTCAGTTCTGCAGCATTTTCAGTTTTCGAAGTCACAACAAAATCCGTGGGTTGAGCCTGCGGTTGACTAGCCAGATTTGGTAAGTCCGTTGTGGTTAAGCTACCTGTTAAGGGACTACTGGTTAAATAGTTTATTAAATCACCTGAACCATTGTACGCAAAAATGGCATAAAAATATTCTGTCTGTGGGTTTAAGTTGTTATCAATAATAGAATTTGATGATCCTGAATAAATTACAACATCCTCATTAATTTGATCTGCATATTGATAAGTTGTAAAATCCTCTGGTATATTGGCTGGCGACTGCGCTTCATTTCTTAATACTACGAATCCCGATACATTCTCTGTGGAAGTAAAGCTAAAATTAACAGAATTAGGACCAACACTATTTACTGTAAAGCTTGTTGGTTGAACGGAGGGTTGAGCCGCAGGTATATTGAAACTTCCGCTCAGCGGATTGTTTTGTAGATAGTTTATTGCTCCCTCACTCCCATTAAAACTAAAAATCAAATATTGATATCTGTTATCTGCGATAAAATTTTGTTCTAAAAATTGAGTGTTAGCCCCTACATATACTACAGAATCTGTACTATTTACCTGCCCTATTGAATAGCTTTGACCATCAGCAGGTATAAAAATTGGCGTATTGTTTAGTCTTCGCACCACTAGGTAACCGTCAACTGTTGCAGAAGGTGCAACATAATTTACCTGGAATGACCCATTAGCTTCATCAAAGTTAGAAACCTCAAAACTACCCGGCTGTTCAGTAGGCTCAGCTGCCAGTCCATCTAAAGGCAATGTCGTCTCATCACCTATTAAAGGATTTTGAGCTAGATATTTTGCAATGTTTCCTGATCCATTAAATGTAAAAATACTATAGAAATACCTAGTGTTTTGATTCAATAAGGAATCCACAAAACTAGTTTCGGTTCCGATATAGATTACTCTGTCACTCCCAAAAATATCATTAATTTTATAACTAAAACCATTCTCAGGAATAAATGAAGGAGTATTTTGACTATTTCTCAAAACCAGATATTTGCCACTATGACCAGTTGCGGCACTAAAGTTTACGGTAAATCTATCGGAAGCAATATTAGAAAAACTTAGGTTTGTGGCCTGATTTTGCGGTGGTGTAATTTCATCAGCACTTTGCAGATTGTTTCTATAAACTGTCAAAACACTATTAATAATATCAACTTTCCCATCATTGTTAAAATCACCTACTGCCATATCAAAGCCGCCACCACTGACATAATCTACTCTATTCTGAAAACTTATGTCTCCAATTTGACTAGTGTTATTTTTAAAAATAGATAGACCCTCCGCTTCTAAGGTGACAGACGCTATGTCTAACAAACCATCGCCATCAAAATCTCCGCTTCCTATTCCTGGTGGAATAAGTAAAGTCTCAAATGTTTTAGGTTCCAAAAAACTGACCTCACCAGACAATGGATTAGTAGTTGAATTGGCATAAACTCCAAAATAACCACCCCCATTATCTTCTGTCAATGCAAAATCAGTTTTTCCGTCATTATCAAAATCTCCAGTTGTGATGTCTACGGTGGTGCCCACTGGCGTCAATGGGAAGGGAGAAGAAAAACCAAAAGAATTAGTTTGGAAATTTGATGTGTTTAGGAGAACATCCGGATTGCTAGAGAGGAAATCAATCTTTTTATCGCCATTCAAATCCCTTAGCTTGAAACCAAAATTCCCATCAATATCAGTCCTATCAGCAACAGAAAATGTTACAATGCCTGCTTCAGTTATATTTTCTAAAGTTGTTACCGTAAATGAATTGAAAGACGAGAATTCTTCAATAATTACAAAATTCTCCTTTATCAGAATATCTTGCTTGCCATCACCATTCATATCAGCTACTTCCATATCACGGATTAAGTCGGAATCAAGAGTTAATTCAAACACGTTTTGAAAGCTAATGTTGCCCGCACCTGTACTATTATTGATGAATACAGAAACTATTTGACCTTGGGCAATTGCAATATCCCACTTACCATCACCATTAAAATCACCTTTGGAGATAAATTCAATTCCAGAGCTGACGTTAAAAACTGACGGTAGATCGAAAAGTATTTCGCCATCATTTTGACTAACATTTCTAAATACTGCAAATTGAGTACCCGTTTCAATTACAGCAATGTCTAGAACCCCATCTTGATCAAAATCAGCGGAGATAATTGAACCTTGGAAAAGGCCATAATTGCCCTGAACTGGATTACTGACATCGAAAGAATTATTGTCAAAGCCCAATCCATTTCCCTCAAAAATCACATTAAAATCTCTGCTGGATTGAGCAACCGAATTATTGGTGGTCAGATAAATCGGACCATAGGAGGCACCAAGTGGTACTTCTACTTTCAGTTCAGTGCTCAAAGAAGAAATAACATTAGCCCTTATCCCATTAAATGAAACAATATTTTCGGCATTACTCGAAGAAAAATTAACACCGGAAATGGTTACTTCAGATCCTATTTTGCCAGATCGGGGATTGATGTTGGCAATTCGTGGGATCCCTGTAATAGGCCATCCACCCTCTGAATACAAGGCTTGAATTTCTTCTAAAGTAAGGGTTTCATTATAAATGTGAATATCATCTTGGGCGCCTTGAAAAAAGCTATTTAGTCCGGCATTTTCTACACCACCTGCCACACCAATCAAGAAATCCTCTACCATATCAGGATTAATTCCATCTGTAAGAACTTCGTTAATATTTTCAAGCTCTCCATCTATGAATATTTCCATCCCAGCATCTCTATCGATTTGAATGACGTAATGGTGCCAGTTCCCATCATTAAAGATTCCATTAGTTGTTAATTCTGCAGAACTACCCCCCTCCTGAACCATAAAAAATTGCAAATTACCCTCATTGAGGATTTGTGAAAAGTATCCAGATAAAAAATTAGATTTATCAAAAAGTACACCAGATGTTGTCGTTCGAAACCATCCTGAGATAACGATATCTTCGGAGTTACCAAAGTTAAAAGCAGCATTGTTCGGAATACTAATATAAGCATCAGAACCATTGAAAGTAGCAGCTTGATTGGCTGTACCGAATCTGTCATTACCAAAGCTTGCATTTACTCCTGTTCCATTATTAGTATTCCCGGAATCATCATCAAAATTATTATTGAAGAAATAAGAGGCCAGCAAGCTACTTGCAGGCTCTGCTTCCGTAATGCTATAGGTATTATTAATTACATCTACTGCTATGTCATAGGTTCCTGCAGCGATCGGTATATTTTCTGCAAATAGAAATAATTCCCCAGGATTTTCATTAAAAGATCCCCAGTTGGCAAAATTCCAATCGTCATTCGCTCGTATTTTCCATTCTCCATCAAATAATTCGATACCTAATAATTCAAATACTCCATTACCCACGTAGGTCATATCAGTATCATCTCCCTGCCATCCCGTTTCATCTCCTGTTCTGGCGCTGCCCAGAAAACCTATTGAAGTAATCAAATCTGATCTATAAGCTCTAGTAGCATCAGTCAATCTTACAAAATTCAATCCATTGGGCGGAATTATTGGAGTTCCTAGTAAATCGATAAAGCCATTACCCTCGAAATCACCATAAGGTTTACCATTATCTCCATTTAATATAAATTCAAATTCATCATCCGTGAAATCAAATGCTTTTCCCCATGACAATGTGTTACCTGGAGGATAGGGGTCTAAACCTTCATCACTACTTGATTGATTAATCTTGATTTGTACTTGCCCCACATTTGGCCAAGCATTCTTATTGTATAAATTACCAATTTCAGCGTCCGTTAAAAGTGAGTTAAAGACTTTAAAATCGTCCAATTCACCATTAAAAAAGCCATTTAATCCTGCATTATTTATGCCGCCAGCAACCCCTATAAGAAAGTCCTCAAAATTGTCAGGATTAAAACCATCTGATAATGCAGAGGTATTTTCAGCATCCAAAACCCCATCTATATGAATTGACATCCCACCATCTCGATCTAATTGCATGACGAAATGATGCCATTGTCCATCGTTGTAGCCGGGATTACTTACTATAGAACTGCTACCTACCCCAGCCTCTGTAGCGAAAAATTGGATCCTATTGGAACCGTCAGAAGGAAACCATGCAAAATAGCCCTTTTCACCGTCAGATTTATCAAATAAAACCCCCGTGGCCGCAAAAGTATTAAACCAGCCTGAAACTGCTACATCATTACTTAGTCCTAAATCGAAAAGTGGATCATCAGCAATTGCTATGTAAGAGCTACTTCCGTTAAAATTATAAGCCCTATTCGCATCAATAAATCTATCTTCGGTGAGGTTGGCTCCATTAACTGAACCATCAAGATAATTTCCGCTTTCGTCATTGGCATTTCCGTTGAAGGGATATGAAGCTATAGGAGCAGTATTTGGCCAATTATTATCTGAATACAATGAAATGACCTCAGCTTGAGATATTCCGTAATTGTAATAGTTAACATCATCCACTAATCCATTAAAATAGCGAATATTTCCAGGTTCAAAAATAAAACCAATGTTTAAAAAGGTTGAAACTGAAGTTTGAAATAGCGGCTCGTTATACTCTGTACTCACATCTACTACTTCATTGTCTAAATAAAGCATAGCAGTAAATCCATCATAAGTAATCACTGCATGATGCCAAAGACCATCGTTTACAGGGACATCACTACTCAGCACCAGAAAATCTTGATCGCCCGTACGTAAGGTCCCTTCTAATAAATTAGTAGGACCTACTGAGAGTGCTCCTAAACCAAATAAATCAGCAAAACTTCTATATCCTCCTGAAAAATCGGCAGCAGTGTTGAACCAGACAGAAAGTGAAATATTATCATAAATCGGAACTCCAGATGTCTCAGAAAATTGATCAACCCCATCCAAGCCTAAGGCATTGGAAGCGGTATTAAATCTGTCGGGGACCGAAGTAGCGGATACATTTAATAGATCAAAGCCAAATCCACTTAAATCTTCTACAATGGCATCGTTAAAATCATAATTTAAGACCAGCGTATTATCTGGAACTTCCCATCCACTAGCATGATAAATCGTATTAATTTCTGAGGAAAAAATGTTACCTAGATATAAGAATACATCGTCAATTCTACCATTAAATGATGGTCCAATTTCCAATCCGACACTGTTTATTCCAGCCCATAGGATACCATTTACGTCTATTACTTCTGTGCCAACGACTTCATTATCTACATAAAAAGTAAAAAGCTCCTCTATTTCATCTACGCCAATAACCAAATGATGCCAATTACCATCATTTAGCCCGGATCTAGAAATAAAGACAAAGGTACTTCCGTCTGTGACGCCATCACCTGAATTATAAACGAATTCTATACCTGTAGATAGCACATTTACTGTATAGCCAAGTACGCCTTCGGTACCTGATCCCCACGACAAAAGGGTGCCTGATTCTGCTGTAGTTTGAAACCAAACTGACAAGGCATCTGGTTGTTCAACCAAAGGAGTTTGGATCCCGCCATTGGCTGGTAGGAACTGAAAAGCTTGATCAGGACGTCCAAATCTATCGTCCGTTAAAACCTGCCCATCTACAATTCCATTGCTTCCATTTCCAGACAAATCATCGGCATTGCCACTGAAACGGTAACTTGCTAAAACACTCTCGATCTGGTTGTTGGTCGATTTATTGTCAGCAGGCTTGATGGCGGTACCTTGACCCAATAAAATATTGATTGATACTCCAAGAAGGCAAAAACTTAAAAAAAAGATGTTGTAGATTATTCTCATAATATTATAAACTAATTGGGATCTGGAGCAATTGGTAAATCATTTCCATCAGTATCACCACCAAAAGGATCAAGGATAATAATAGCCGCGGTAATTCCACCAACTAATAATGCCCCACCTCCTACTAATAATACAGGAAAGCCTTTCTTAATTTGAAAACTATTACTAGCCACAATTCCAGTTTCACCTTTTAATTGAATCTGGTAGGTGGCGGATTTTTCTCCTTTAGGTATTTTCCAAATAAATCTACCATCATTGTTAACCGTAGAAATTTTATATTTTTCGTTGCCATCTTCGAATAGCAATAGATCAATCTTTTCATTCTCTTTTCCGCCCTTCCACTGTAGGCGATAGCTTTTGCCACTTTTAATCTCTTTTAAATCAAAATTTACGAACTCCAGAGGATCGAAGGCAGGTTCTGGTAAAAATGCTCTTACTTCAAAAATTAGGTTTCCTTTATAATCAAGCAGTTCATTTTTAGCCAACCACTCAATCCTTTTACCTTTTCCTGCTTCAATATTAATTCCCACATCACCTGTGACTAAAGTCAGAGGTTGCTCGAAATTATCTTTTGAGGAATACAAATTTACATTGAAGAATTCATCCGTATCAGCTATTAAATCATAAGATACAATAATAAGATCTCCACTGATGGAAGCCTTTACATTATCTACTCTTTGAGCTTTTGCATGATAGCTGAATAGTACAAGAGATAAGATGAGAATTCTTAGTGGCAAGCAAGAATAATTACTTTTTGATGGGACTTTTAAATTCATCAATCTAGACTTTTAAAGTATGTATTATTTAAGAGAAAATTTCTCACTTCAATATACTAAATATCATAATAATTAAATTATTTCTATATAACACAATAAATATAATTATTATAATTTAATTAATGAAATATAGATACTCTAATTCTAATTATTCGATAAAATAGAGAAAATGTAAGATTAAATAGTTTTATCAACTACCTTGTTAATTTGTAGATATGTTATGCTAATTCTAGTGGCAATCTTGATTACTTATACTAAACTAGCTGAACAGCATATACATTTAAGAGTAGATTAGGAAAAAGTATTTGTTGAATATAGTAAGATGGATTTTCAAAATACTTACTAGGATGAGCTAAAGGGAATTTAGTGGTTGCGATTTCATTCTGCAAATGGAATATCTGGTTACCTCCTTTTATGTTCAGTTCAACTGGTCGTGAAGATTAGCTAAAAAAGCAAAATAAAAACATGCAAGAATTGACAAATTAGACCTCCTTTTGCACTTAAAGAATAAATGCATGATTTAAAATCGGACTGAATTTACTTAGAGTCCTCTGCCTCATTTGATAATGTAAAAAAGGATTTATCTATTTCAATTTGTCAGCAAATAATCTTTTGAGTTTATCAACCTTCGGTTTAATAACAAAAGAACAATATGGCATTGCTTCATTTCTAGTGTAGAAATCTTGATGTACTTCCTCTGCAGGATAAAAAGCTTCAAAGGTCTTAATTTCAGTTACTATAGGGTCGTCAAAAATACCCGAAGCATCTAATTGCTGTTTCATTTCCTCAGCTATTTTTTCTTGTTCAGAATTATGAGTAAGAATTATTGATCGGTAATGCTCCCCTACATCTGCGCCTTGTCTATTTAAAGTCGTTGGGTCATGTACTTGCCAAAAAACCTCCAAAATTTCTTTGTAGGAAATAACGTGCGGGTCAAAAGATATTTGCGCTACTTCTGCGTGTCCGGTTCTTCCCTGCACGACTTCTCTGTAGGCAGGATTTTTGATTTGTCCTCCGGAGAAACCTGATTCAACCTGCTGTACTCCTTTTAATTTTCTTAAAACGGCATCTATGCACCAAAAGCAACCAGCTCCAAAGGTTGCCATTTCTATATTAACTTTATCTATCATAAATTACTAAGACTTGAATTAAAAGAACATAAAAAAAGGCTATCTGTTCAGATAACCTTTTACAATATGATTTATAAATATATTATTGATCACCCGTTTTAGCTTTTCCACCAGCATTTAGCTCGTCTGCTTTCTTCATCATTTCTTCAGCTTTCTTGTTTTCTCCCAACTGAGCATAAACAGTTTGCAAGGTTTCAATAACTGCTAACTCTTTCGGTGAAATCTCTAAAGCTTTTTCAAAATAAGGCTTAGACTTTTCTAAATATCCTAAGGCTTCCTTCTCTACCTTTTTACCTTCTTTTTTGTAAGTCTGCAAATCCATATCTCGAGCTTTAGCTAACAAATCGGCTGCTTTATTATAATAATAAACAGCATAATTAAAGTTTGCATCTAAATAGTCTGGATCTAACTCTATAGCTTTTAGGTATGCTTCTTCTGCTTTTGTTGGTTCCTCAAGCTGCTCATAAAGGTAGCCTAAATTGAAATATAGGTTCGCATTATCCGGCTCCTTCGCAATTGCATCATTGATTCGGTCCTTAGCCACATCTACTTGTTTTGTTTCAATCAACAAATTAATTTCTGATTTCTGGAAAGTATCAGAATCAGGAAATTTCTCCTTAGCCATTCTTGTGATTTCAAGTGCCTTTTCCAGATCTTTATTAGCATATCGCTCAATGGAAATAATACTACCATAGATATCTTCAGAGTGATAATCTAGGTCTAATAATCTGTAGTAGTATTTTAAAGCATCTTCATTATTTTGCATTTGCTGTGACGCCACACCAGCATATAAATTAGCAGTTGTATCGTCAGGCAATACTAATAAAGCCTTTTCAAATGCAGTTACTGCCTCTTCATAGTTCTGATCTGAATAAGCAGTTGAACCTTCATTGATAAAACCACCCCAAAGTTCTTGTATCTTCAAATCAGTGAGGGTGAAATATTTATCCCCTTCATCAACCATTTCAAAAACTTTGTCATAGCTTTCTGACGCTTTCTTTACTAGTTCATCAGAATATCCTTCATTATTTAAAATGGCCTGATAAATGGTTCCTCTTGTGTACCAAGTTTTTGGGTCATTCATTGTTTTTTCGTGCTCAACAGCTTCATTAATCAGCGTTTTTGCTTCTTGCAAATCGCCACTTTCCAAAGCTCTGTCTGCCTTACGAACATTTGAATTCTGCGCAAACACCTGCCCTATTGCTAAAAAAAAGGCGAAAACTAATGCGATTCTTTTCATTTCTATCTTATTTTGTTTAAACAATTATTCTATTATACTTAATTTATTTAATTATGATTCACTATTGTTGTCTTCTTTAGCATCCGACTCCTGTTCTTCAGTTGCTCCTTCTTCATCCAAATCATCAATTTTCTCCACTTTTTCAACTGATGAAATGCTATCATTCTCACTCACTTTGATCAATCGAACGCCTTGCGTTGCACGCCCCATAACTCTTAAGCTTTCCACTGCCATTCGAATAGTGATACCTGATTTATTAATAATCATTAAGTCATCAGAATCAATAACTTCTTTTATTGCAACCAACTCTCCTGTCTTTTCGGTCACGTTTAAGGTTTTAACACCTTTACCACCCCTCTTGGTAATACGGTAGTCTTCAATATCGGAACGCTTCCCATATCCTTTTTCAGAAACAACCAAAAGATTTGCGTTTTCTCTAGTAATGGCTACCATTTCAACTACAATATCCTTTTCATCTTTCAAGCTGATACCTCTGACTCCAGCTGCAGTTCTCCCCATAGGACGAACATTGCTTTCATGGAATCGAATTGCCCTACCTGAACGAGCAGCAATAATAATATTATTATCACCATTGGTTAATTTCACATTCAATAATCTATCTCCCTCATTGATTGAAATAGCATTAATTCCGTTTGCTCTTGGTCTGGAATATGCCTCTAAGGTAGTTTTCTTGATAGTACCTTTTTGAGTGCACATCACTAGGAAGTTATTGTTGATGTAATCTGCATCGTCAAGATTTTCAACATTTATTACCGCTCGCACTGAATCTTCAGACTCAATGTTTATCAAGTTTTGAATAGCTCTACCTTTAGAAGTTTTCGATCCTTCCGGAAGTCGGTATACCTTAATCCAATACACTTTACCCAATTCCGTAAATATCAACAAGTAATTATGGGTTTTAGCCACAAATAGCAATTCTGTAAAGTCATCATCTTTACTTCCTGCCCCTCTTGAGCCTACTCCACCTCGTCCCTGGGTCTTGTATTCGTTTAATAAGGTTCGCTTGATATATCCCTGATGTGAAAGCGTGATCACTACATCTTCATTAGGAATCATGTCCTCATCTGTAAATTCTTCGGCACTATGGATGATTTCAGTACGTCTTTCATCACCATATCTATCCTGCATTTCTTGCATTTCGTCTTTGATGATTTTCATCCTAAGCTCTTCATCCGCAAGAATAGATTCCAGATATTCAATTAGCTTTTTAATCTCCTCGTACTCCTGTATGATTTTCTCTCTTTCAAGACCCGTTAATCTTTGGAGTCTCATGTCCAAAATGGCTTTAGCCTGAATTTCAGATAATTCAAACTTCTCCATTAGGCCGTTTCTAGCTATTTCAGGATCTCTGGATTCACGAATTAATTTAATTACTTCATCAAGATTATCTAATGCAATCAAATAACCTTCCAATATGTGTGCTCGCTTCTGCGCTTCTTCAAGCTCATATTTAGTCCTTCTAACGATTACATCATGCCTATGATCCACATAATGTTTAATCATGTCCTTCAGGTTCAGTGTTTCAGGTCGGCCTTTTACCAAAGCAACATTATTGACACTAAAAGAAGTTTGAAGCTGAGTGTATTTATAAAGATTATTTAAGACAACATTAGGAATAGCATCTTTACGGATTTCGTAAACTATTCTTAATCCATTTCTATCAGATTCGTCTCTAATATCTGAAATGCCTTCAATTTTCTTTTCATTTACTAAGCCAGCAGTTTTTTCAATCATATTGGCTTTATTCACCATGTATGGAATTTCAGTCACAATGATTCGTTCCCTACCTGATTTTAACACCTCAATTTCTGCCTTTGCTCGCATTACGATTCTGCCACGACCCGTTTCAAAGGCCGCTTTAACTCCCTGATAACCGTAAATTGCGGCTCCAGTTGGGAAATCAGGTGCCGTGATATGTTCCATCAGTTCAGCAACTGTAATATCGTTATTGTCGATATAAGCAATTATTCCATTGACTACCTCGGTTAAATTATGAGGGGCCATATTGGTAGCCATACCTACTGCAATACCAGAAGCACCATTTAATAGTAAATTTGGAACTTTTGCAGGTAATACTGTTGGCTCCTTTAAGGAGTCATCAAAGTTAAATTGAAAGTCAACCGTATTCTTATTAATATCAGTCAACATTTCTTCCGCTATTCTCTTTAATCTAGCCTCGGTATAACGCATCGCGGCAGGCGAATCTCCATCTATGGATCCGAAGTTTCCTTGGCCATCCACCATTTGGTAACGTAAAGACCAAGGCTGTGCCATACGCACCATGGTATCGTAAACAGCTGAGTCGCCATGTGGGTGATACTTACCTAAAACCTCACCCACAATTCTGGCTGATTTTTTATAAGGTCTGTTATGGGCTAAGCCCAATTCTTGCATTCCAAAAAGTATTCGTCTGTGTACGGGTTTTAAGCCATCCCTAACATCCGGCAAAGCCCTTGAAACTATAACCGACATTGAATAATCAATGTAGGCGCCTCTCATTTCATCCTCTATATTAATTGGGATGATTTTTTCATTTTCTCCTTCAGCCATAGATTTGTTTACTATCTAAAAATAAATAAAGTGCAATTTAAAGAATTTTATTAAGCGGTGACAAAAATAATCATTTCATTTGCGTTTTAAAAACGGAAATGCCTCTCTTTTTTCATTAAGATTATAAGGATCATTTTCACCTACCTTTGGGTTCTGCCATTTGTATATCGGCTGGCCCCTATACTTTTTATCAATATGATGATGCTCTTTTTGTGCTTCGCAATTACTAATCGGACATTTTTTGAAAAGTGGGAAACTTACTCTAACCCCCACTTGAAATTGCAAATTCCACATATTGGTTTTAATTGATTGACCTGTAGGCAAGAAAGTATTAATCGATTTTAAATCTACCGAGGGCCTCATCACCAATCTAAAATATTCAGAAAAATTCTTTTCGATAGGAAAGCTGATATTCCAATAATTGTTAGTACTCACATTGCCTCCAGGGAATGCGCTTTCAGACAATCTGAAGTTACCATACTCAATATCAGCGAAATAAGAAAAATCCCAAAAATCAAAATAATGAACTCCAGCTGTTAAATAATACTTTCTTGTATAGAATCTAGAAAAATCTGATTCATACTCTGCTATGTAATTTGGAAAACCTTTTAGTCTCAGGTTTGCCTTAGAATTGATTTCAAATGTTGCTCCCGCCCCGATTCTCAACCGCCAATAATTGAAATGTATTTTTAAATGGACTGGTATAGCATTACCTCCTCCTACCAAACGTTTTTCAAGACTATCAATCACGTAATTACCATTTTGCTCCGATTCATTAAAATTAGATTGATATAGAATTGCGGAGCTGGTATTTATCGTATCAGTTGTGAAGGGTCTATTTAACCAATTACTTATTCCCACAGGTCCTCCTAGGGAATCTTGTCCCAACAAATACAAATCGTTGCTGTTACTGTAAATTTGAAATTCATCTAGATTTTGTCTATAACGGGTGGAGCCATAACCCACTGCTACTTCTGCAGAAAAATAATTAGCTATTTTACGAAATAAACTTGCGTTAATATCTTTATCATTTGGCGGAGGTCCCCAAGGATTGAATACCTGTCCTATTAAAGGCCTAGAAGCAAATACGCCTACAATTAAAATAGTAAAGGTGAAAAGTTTTATTTTAAATCGGTTTCTCCCCAAAGAATGATAGTTTTATAAAGCGCCTTTAAGGCAATTATACGATACAATTTTCCTCGAATACTATCGAGCATGATACTGAGTACTAGTTACCATTTACTTAAATAAGCATCTGATCGCACAAAAATACAAAAATTATGCTAATTGCTGTTAATACATTTATTTTACCTCGAAAGACTCCATAAACTCATTGAATAAATTGAGGTCTGACAGACCCGTTTTTTCACCAATTGATTTAATTTTCTCCCATTCGATTTTCCTCAACCTCCCCGGATTAAGAATATCTTCTTCTCTTTCCAAAAACAAAGAAGATATAAAACGAATCAAAATATAAGGAGCTTCCATTACTCTAATGCTGTAGGAAACCGCTGTATTGTTGGCTTTAGACAAGGTTTCCTTTTCAAACAACACATGAAAAATCTTATTAATTGATAGGTAAAATTCATCTTCCCAATCTTTAAAATTCTTGATTAAAAATTTCATGCAGTCCGCAACGGGATCTTTTGACAAGAAAAAACCTCCTTTCGATAATTTTCTCGCTTTTTTCTGCAGTGACATTTCCTCTTTAAAACTGATATTGTTATTAGCCATGGCTTTGCCGACCACCGGGCTTAATAAGATCAAAGACAAAAAATCGTGATTACTAATTTCAAAATAAGGTGCTGTTTTCTCAAGAAAGTCTTTTCTCAAGCTTTCCACGATTTTATCAATTTCTTGATTATCAATGATTACGGCTATTTCTGCTTCTGTGAACATATCTTTGATTCGTTTTATAAAAGGAAAAATACATTAAATAATTGCAGATTACAATTTTAATGGATAGAGCATTAACATTTTTAGACCAAAATTATAAATAAGCTTGATTAGCCGCTTGATTTTGTTGTTTAAACCCCTTTTCCAATCGAGTAAATTCGGATTTAGCCATGTAATCAAAAGACCACTTTCTGCTGTAGGTATTAGGGGATTTTACTGCATACTTATACTCAATTTCCGTGATCTTATTGATTTCTGAGTTCCAAAATACAATCAACTGATCGGGCTTATCCCTCAATTCAAAAGTCCACTTCTCGTACTTCCTGTCGATTTTCTGATTGGCTATGCTAACTGAATCTTGTTCAATTTGCCATAATTGATCAGGATTAAGCAAAATGGGACTATGAAGACTATCGGTAATCAAATCTGCATCCTCCAAACGGTAGCTTGGACTTTGGAGATCATAAATCCACTGATCTTTCAAATAAATTGAATGCAAATAGTGCACTTTCTGACTTTCATCTATTCCAAAGTAAGCAGATGATATACCACTATCAGTATTTCTATTCAATGCCACGAAGCCATAAAAATCATTAGTTACCTCTCCATTTGCATTACAAATACTGTATTCAACATTATAATATAAATGCTTTTGTTCAGCCAGAGATTGATAAATTGGCTCTATATCGCCTTTATCATCTGGTTGAGAACATGAAACCCCTGCTATTAGCAAGAAAATGAAGATAAATGACTTGTTCATAGCTGTGTTTTTGAGTCTATACTTTCAATAAAATTAACAACAAATTGATAAGAATTTTCACTCCAAAGTGGAGCAGATATATTTTCTTTTATAATTCCATCTGCCAAAAACATATGTGTTGGGGCTGTTACTATATGAAAATATTGCTTATAAGTTTCTTCATCAATAGGAACAGAGATATATCCTTTCTCACCAAATCTGTTCAAATACCATTTAATTCGCCAATCTGCGCTATTGATGAAATTGATAAACACAATATCATCTCTTTCAGCATACATTTTGGTGATTTTCTCTAAGGTGAATTGCTCCATTTTGCAGCCAGAGCAACCCACAAAAGTGAAGTTCAATAAAGCGATTTTGCCTTCCAGTATTTCAGAAGTAATGGAATCGCCATTGATATCCACGAAGGCAAAGGAAGGGAACTTACTTCCAATTTTAGGTTGATCCATTCTAAAATCCTCAGGGAATAGCTTTATTTGCTTTTCACCATCTTCAATCATCTCCACATATCCATTTGGCACAAATCCTTCAGTCCGACCCTCTGTTCCACTTTGTCCATAGGTTTGAATTTTAATCAAAAAAAGAAAAATAAGGCTGATCCATAATTTATGCATACTATATTCAGTTCGTTAAACTCAAATATAAGAATTTGCAAATTATAAAGAAATTAAAAAACCCTCTTCAAACTAGGGCGTTATCTTTGGGAAACAAAATTTTACTATGAACGCATTCGAATTTAAGAATCCAACAAAAATCATATTTGGAGAAGGTGAAATCAAAAAATTGGCTGATAATATTCCAGCCGGAAGCCATATTTTATTATCCTATGGTGGTGGAAGTATTAAGAAAAATGGTGTTTATGATCAAGTTATTAAAGCCACTAAGGATTACAAAATCACTGAATTTTCGGGTATCGAGCCTAATCCGCATTTTGAAACTTTAATGAAAGCAGTGAAAATCATTAGAGATGAAAAAATTGATTTCATTTTAGCTGTTGGAGGTGGCTCTGTGATAGATGGATGTAAATTTCTTTCGGCTGCTGCTTATTATGATGGAGATGAATGGGATTTAGTAGCCAAAGGATTAGCCAGAAAACAAGAAAAGGTATTGCCTTTTGGAACAGTACTAACTTTACCTGCAACAGGCTCTGAAATGAATTCTGGGGCGGTGGTCACCAAAGCTTCTACTCAAGAAAAACGTACATTTGGAGGTCCACAATACTTTCCAGTATTTTCAATCTGTGATCCAACAGTGATTCAATCACTTCCTAAAAGGCAAATCGCCAACGGCATAGTGGATGCCTATACGCATACCTTAGAACAGTATCTAACCTATCAGCATGATGCTTTATTGCAAGACCGCATTGCCGAAGGGATTTTACAAACACTGATTGAAATAGGACCAAAAGTAATGGAAGACCCTGCAGACCATAAATCAGCTTCTAATTTCATGTGGTCTGCTACTATGGCTTTAAACGGAATCTTGAGACTGGGGGTACCCACTGATTGGGCCACTCATATGATAGCGCATGAACTTACTGCCTTGCATGGAATTGATCACGCCAGAACATTGGCCATTATTGCTCCTAATCTATATAGAAAACTATTTGATGATAAGAAAGAGAAGTTAGTACAGTATGGGAAGAGAGTTTGGGGATTGACTGGAGAATCAGATATTGAGATAGCGGAGAAAGCTATTGAAATGACGGTTTCATTCTTTGAATCCTTGGGGATTGATACAAAATTATCAAAATACACCACTGATTACCGCAACACTCCGCAAACGGTTTATGATCGTTTCAAAGAAAGAAAATGGGTCGGATTAGGAGAAAGACAAAAAGTTGGTCCGGAATTGGCTAAAGAAATAGTAGAAATGAGTATTTAAGACTTATTAATGACTTTGATTGGTCTTCACTGGTGTTAGGGAGACCCTAAGACCTGTGAAGATTTGCGTTTTTATTAGGAGGAATTGTACAGTTATAGGAGGTCATTATATCATTGCGAAGGGGCGCACGAGCCAAGGCGGGATTTTAGATTTAAGGAAAGGTCTCCAGAAATAGGCTCTTTGGTCGTTTTAGCATTACGAGACAGCTTGATTTTAGTCATCCTCGTTACAAACGAGGACGAGGTGGGGTTCATTATAAGCCTAATTGAACGGCAGATAAGACAAGATAATAATTAAAGTAAATACCCTCAAGCCTCTCTAATAGCTTGGGGTTTTAATGTATTTTATATGGAAAAGCGTTTAACCCTCTAGTCCTCGTTTGTAACGAGGATTCCCAAACTATGAGTTTTCAACTCAAAAAACTAATCTGTACTAAGCCTGTTCTTCCAGCATAATCTCTTGCTGAACTATATACATATTCTTCTGCATCGTCCACAATTAAAGCTTTTACAGGATTCTGATGAATATATTCAACTCTCCCATCTATCATTTTGCTTGTTAATTCTATAGCGTGATTATCGTCCTTCCAAAACTTATACTTCTTAATTCTTTGTAATTTTAAACCCGCCAACTTAAACTGTTGCAGCATCCATTCTCTTCTGCTTTCAACTTCGGTTTCTATCATCTTTAGGATACGCTTGGCAGTGAATTTCTTGAAATCTCTAATAATATCAGATAATCGAAATCCTTTATCTGCAGATAGTATTAAATGGATGTGATTACTCATCAAACACCAAGCATATACTTTTAATCCTTTCTGTTGAATACAGTAATTCAATGAATTTACTACTTCAATTTTGTAGGATCTTCTGGTAAAAACATCGATCCAATTTACCACTGTGAATGTTACAAAATACAAAGCATTTTGATCGGCTATTTTATATCGGTCGCCAGACATAGTTTTGGTTGATTTACTGCCCTTTAGTTTATCCTACAAAGAAATGGTTTTTTTGAAAAACAGCAACTAGGTTTAGATAAAGTGTGCCTACTAAGCATTTTAAATGCTTGATTTTAGTCATCCTCGTTGCAAGACGAGCTGGTGGCTCTGGATTTAAGGAACGGTCGCAAGAAATAAGCTCTTTTGAGGTTTTAGCATTACAAATGCTTTGCTTTAGGCATCCTCGTTACAAACGAGGACGAGGTGGGGGTTTTGATATTTCTTAATTGCCACCACGTAAAACATGGCGGGAACGGGGGTTTATTCTACAAGATAAGAGTATTCAATAAAATCGAACAATCCATATCTGTAGCCATAAAAAGCAGAATCTCCTAGTTGCTCTACCATTTCAAAAGACGTGTCATAGTAAATTATTCTTAATATATTTTCGCCTTTAGAATCACATAAAAATTCAAGATTTATTTCATGTTCGCTTGACCTATAATTTTCAAAAGAAAATAAACTATTTACATTAAATTCTTCAACCAAATTTATTGATTGATCACTATAATTACGATCGATCATTCTTATTTTTATATTAGCAGTATCACCTAAACTGTAAGTATCTAAATTCGAAGTAATACTGATATTTAATTTACTCTTGACTAAAGAATCAATCTTATAACCAGCGTCATCATATTTAACTGCATATGTGATGGTGTCATTCATCCTAGCAAATTTGTACATTAATTGCTGTGAAACGGTTTCGTTAAATTTTCTCACTAAACTAAACCTATTATATGATTGCCTTTGTTTACTTAAATTACCATTTTTATAATATTCTTGATAAAACAAAGTATCATTTTGACTATATTCTTCAATCATTAATTCTCCAGTCTCGAAATATTTTTTGTGTTTTTCAGAATCAGTAGAACAACCCAGTAAAAACACAAAGGCTATTAGAATAACAGGTTTATTTTTCATTATTATTATATTTTAAATCAACAGTATCACTTCTAAAATATGACCTTCCCCTTTCGGGTGACATGTGAGTTTTAATAACAGCAGTAGAAGAATCACCATCACTCATAAAAGGATAAGTGACGACTTGACCAGGTGTTGACGATGTTCCAATAGGTTTAGTTTGAACACTCTTCCCAATCTCTTTATAGGTTTCAATAGCCCCTTCAACCAGCTTTTCCCCACCTGATACAGCTGTACTAATTCTTTCACCTAATGCTTCAGGTGCTCCACCTGGCATACTTACACCTAATAAATTCTGCATAATTGAAACATCTATCTCATTCCCAGCTCCGTACCCCTCGATTGCTGCACCATCCCCATTCATATTTCCTATCAATGCAGAACCTGATAATTCAGTTTTTTCGGGATTGTCAGCTACATCCTTAACTTGATTTTCTGTTATTAATTTGTCTTCCATGTATTGAAGCCCGTCACTTAGACCTTGATATATTTCTGAAGCATCTTTACCTGTCGTTATTTTTAAAAGCATGCTAAACCCTTCCCCAACATCACTAAGCGTTCTATTTGCCTTAGATGGTGGATCGGGATCAACCACATCACTAGGCATCATCCCGTCAGGGTCAATAAACCTGATCGGGTTGTCAAAGGCGTAATTGTAAGGTGAGTGTCTTCTCATTAAATCAGATGCAGGGTCAACATTCAAGAACCTACCCAGAGCAGCATCATAATATCTAGCCTGATAGTCGTAAACGCCCCATTCTACCTGTTCCTCAAAACCATTATACTTGTAATTGTTCGCCTTGCTGTAGCTCCTCTGATAGGAGTTAAAAGTCAAACCAAAGGGATAGTAGTCATTCCCTTAGATCATCAAAACCGGTAATTGGTTTTACCAAATTACTATCATTTTCTACATCGTACCGAAAATAATAATCTGAAATAATATCATAATTCTCCGCATTCATTTCATAAATTATCCCCGATGCAACATTGTTTTTGTCGGTTATGGCTGGTACAATTATTGTCGATGAATGGAACGTATTTCTATAAACTGTATCAACCAATTTTTTATGCGGTTCAATTTTCAATTCTCCCATTAGTACTCCTACCAGTAATGAATCAACTTCATAATGATAAAGTTTAATTTGTAGACTGTCATTCCTTAATAAAGATACATCTAAATAAAAATAATCATCATAAACGCCCCCATCCTCAGTAAATGCCTTGTAGTATAGCAAGGTATCATTTTTGTAAACGTAGAATCTTTCTGTAGCACCATTTTCATAAAATTGCTTCCATCTGTTTTGAGCAAGTCCACTTGAATAATCTCCAATTAATTTGACTTGACCTGATGCGTAATACTCCTTTGTTTTTCCTTCAAGAGTATCATTATCAAATAAATAAACTGATTTGATTTGTCCATTTTTATAATATAAAAAAGTCTCTCCGTCAAGCAGACCATTTACATATTCATGGGTAGACTTGACTTCACCAGTTTCGAAAAAATAACTGTTTCTACCGTCTAATTGCCCTCCTGAATAATTCAATTTAGCCAACGTATCATTCTGTTTTGAAATAATGAATGCTTCACCATTTCTTTTATTATTTTGCATCGTATAATGATACTCTAAGTTATCCTCTTCAATTACTTGCTTCTTTGACTCTCCACATGAAGCCAATGTTAAAAATATAATAAATAAGTATAATTTTGTTTTCATTATTTGTTGTTTTTATTCAATATCTTCAAATAAACTTCTTCCACTTTGTTTTCTTTGAATCGGTTTATCATTTGGATCTAATAGAATCAAACTTCCATCATTATACATTACTGCAGAATTACCATTCTTATAACGGGTGGTATCAGGTGCGTCAGGCTTATCCGAATTACCAGCCGCATCAATACCTGTCTTAAAAGCATCAGCTATTCTTTCATACCCATCCATTTCTGAAGGGTTGGAAACAGTCCTTTTGTTATTATCCACTTTAGGTAATTTAATGTCTTTGTATGCTTGCTTTATTATTGCTCCACCCAATGTAGTAACATCATCTAGTTCGATAAATAACGTATTTGAAGATGATCTCTCATTCATTGCCCCCCCTTCACCACCAATACCACCCAGAACCACCTCTAAGTCATCATTTTGATATCCGTTATTTGATTTTTCCTGTTCATTATCGTTTCCTTTAAAAGAAAAATTTCTTGCCATCATCTCTCCAAATGCTTTAAATCCTTCGATAATATCATCAACACAAGTAGGGCAGTCACCATATGGGTCATTCCATCGAATCGGGTTATTGAATGAGTAATTATAAGTACTCCATCTGTAATTCACATCAATATCAGCCAATGGATCAACATTTAAGAATCTACCTAGCGCATAATCATACATCCTGAACTTAGTCATGTCCCATCCAAGCTCTGGAACTCTCTCTGTTCTAAAGAACTTTCCTTCCGCTCCTTGAAATGTTTTATCACCAGTTCCTTGATTATACTTAAAGTTGTTCGCCTTGCTGTAGCTTCTCTGGTAGGAGTTAAAGGTTAGACCAAAGGGATAGTAATCATCCGCTTGCAGCACTGCATTATAATGATGCTCCACTTTAAAATCATCCCAGAAGAGTTCAACAGCTTGCTGGCTTTCATTACTTAAGAACACCATCAGATATCCGTCTTCCGCTACCTCTATTTCTTCAAAAGAGAGTTTTTGGTGTGTGCCACTGCCTGTGCCATCATCAGCAGCTGATTCTGATAATCTTTCAAAACCTGAATTTACATAATTGAAATTCTTGTCCAGCATGATGTAGTTCAAATAGGCTTTAGGGCTTTCATCCTCGCTCCCATCTGCCATGGCCGCGGAAATGTAATCCGAGTTGAGGTTGTTTTCTATTATAGTCCCCTCACCTGTAAGAGTACCACCACCCAGCATGCTCACCAAGGCATTAACTAACGCTCCTGCATTAATTTGATCATTGGTAAAGGCAGCATCTAAATACTTGCCGTACACTTCGGCACTTACTTTATCGCCTTTGCTGACATATAAGGTTTTCATTAAACCTACTATATCAGTTCCTCCGCCCGTTAACCGGTGGCTGTAATTGCCACTCCTTTTATATTGATTAGGAAGAATGGTAATATCATCATAATTGTCGAAATAGGGGTTTTCAAGGGTTTCAAAACCAGTAGCATAATCATCATCCCTTACCGCAAAAGTAGTCCGCACATTGCCCAAGTGATCTTTCAAATGATATTGGTATTCATTTTTTGCTACCCCATCTACGTTTTTAGGTACTACCCTGCCCTCTGCTGTTTGGATGAATTGTTTGATATAGACCTTCAAAAACAAGCAACCGCAATAATCATTAGATGGATGAAGCCTATTGCCTCTTATCTCTTGTTCCAATATATATCCAGTAGAACGGTAAATCACATTGATAAAGTATATTTTCGATTATACGACAGATCTGAGTTAAATGCAATCAATTATTGTGAAGATCGGCATTGGCTTTGCTGTTTTAGATTTTTCACATTCCCCAAATCTTTCCTCTCAATTTTTCAAACTGTGAATGTTCAGTCTCTATCTCTTTCACTTGGTCCACAATACTTTTGTCGGTTTCCAGCTTCAACCTAATTTCCTTGATTGTAATATCTAAAATTTTCACTTCATCCTTTAACTTATGGATTATAACTTCTTTCTCGTCCACCTCTTCAGCATAGTCCAATAAGTTACATAAACCCAACATGCTGGCAACTGGAGCCCTTAGTTGATGCCCATTGATGAAAGTATATTCTGCCAATTTTTCATTTTTGCGTTGGAGCTCCTGCGTCCGTTCCATTACCTTTTCTTCTAAATGATTGTTTAAAGCAGTTAAAGATTCATTAAGCGACTGTAATTCTTCTGATTGAGTAATTATTTCACGTTGTTGTATGGTGACTTTTTTATTTACCAGCTGAACGCTTTTGGAGAACCGATAGCTAATATAAGCAATCGTAATAAAGTGGATTAAAGCGTAGGCCAAGGACAAATGAAGCATCTGATCTGCTAAATCAAATTTGATTTGAAACCCATAGATAGCTAAGGTTAGGATATAACCGACTGGGATGACTAGTATTCTATAGAATTTATGAAAACCTCTGGAAGCCACATAGTTACTTACTAAGCCTAAAATAAACAAGAACGTGGGAATATAGAGCAAATGAATAAGTCCCACAAACCACCCGACAACTAGAAAATCGAACATATTCTGTCGAATTCCTATTCCTTTGTCGTTATTTTCTTGAACATAATAAATAAATAAGGTGTAGGGTAATAGGACAGCTACTAGGAATGAAAAATAATGCCAAACATCTAATTGGATGCTATAGACATCTAAAAATATGATCAGAAAAATAGCATTGAACAGGTAGGCCGCATAGCGAAATAAAAGAGAAGCCCTTCCGAAAAAGTCACTCTTTTCCCAATGATATCTTATATTTAAAAAGTGCACAAGCCAAATTATAAAGCTAAAGTAAATTGAGCAATTAAATTTTATACTATTTTAAAATGGAGCGATGTAAACAGTATCAAATAATTTTAAAATATGATTTTCCCAATATTTATGAAGCCTTTCGATGAACAAAAATTGTCTAAGCAAAGTTATTAATGAATTATTATCTTAAAATAAATCCTTAACTTATATAAGGTTGTAGCCTAAAACATAGCACTAGATTATATTCAATGCCGAAAATAGATAAAGAGCAAAAGTTTTTCGACTTTTCAGATTACGGAAGAGGCCCTGCAGTTTTCTTTTCAAATTTATTAAAAAGTACCTCAGTATCCCCTGTTCAAGTTACTATTTGGTTTGGTATAATTGGAATACTATCTGCTTATGCAATTCTACTAGAGAACTATTTGATCGCAGGCTTTGGCCTCATCCTTAAATCAATAGTAGATGCAATGGATGGAGAGCTAGCTCGAATTAAAGAAAGCCCCTCCTATTCTGGTAGGTATCTCGACTCAATATTTGACAGTATTTTGAATTTGATATTTATTATGGTGATAAGTTATAAAAGTGACAGTAGTTACTGGTTGGCGTTCATAGCTTATATAGCTTTACAGTTACAGGGTACTTTATATAACTACTATTATGTGATTTTAAGACACCGGACAATCGGTGGAGATACTACCAGTAAAATATTCGAAAGTAAGCCTCCTGCTGCGTTTCCGACTGAAAGCCAGACCACTGTCAAAATTCTATTCCATATCTTTCGTGTTTTGTATTTTCCTTTTGATTGGGTTATCTATAGGTTTGACGCAAGCGCTTTTAAAATCCGACAAATTCCCAATTGGTTTATGTCCATGATATCTATTTACGGATTGGGCTTTCAATTAATGATCATGGCCATTATGCTGTCAATGGGCTTTATAGAGTTTATTATTCCGTTTTTTATAGGCTACTCTTCTTTAATTATTGTATTCACTTTAATCCGGAAACTAGCAATTAAGTAACCCCCTAAAAAACACTTTAGCTTCTTCGCAATTACTCCAGCAAAGTTTTCATATTTTTATAAATACGCTGCATTTTTAAAAATTACTTTATATTCATAAAAAAACCGAAGTTTGCGATGCTCCGGTTTCTATTCAAATTATATAAATACTAAATCAATTTAATTCACTCTCAATTTTATTGCTTAAATCCTTTAAATCATTTTTCACATCATCATATGCTTTTTTAACGTCATTCTTGGCCTCTGACCAAGTCTTTTCAGTAGAGCTTTCAATCGTTGCTAAGTTGCTTTCAAGCTTACTTTTAACTTTTTTAAGTTCTTTCTCTAATTCCGTATCTGCTTTAGCTTTTTCGATGCGCTCTTCTACCGCATCGATCTCAGCATCCAGTTTAGCCTTCCACTCGTTTTTCTTTTGAAGGAAGTCTTGTTTTACTTGCTCTGACTTTTCACTGGCAGTAGAATCTTGCACTTGCTTTTTATCAGATTCACATGCTATAAATCCGCCTATAACAAAAGCCGCTAATACTAATTTCATTCCAAATTTCATATTCCTGTCTTTTTTAGTTACAAAATATACAGAGGTAACTACAAATTTTTGAGCTTAGGGTTAAAAATCTTCCTATAGCAAAAAAGAGCTAAGCTAATGTCATATGGACTGGAAATAAAAAAGCCTCACTGCATAATGCAATGAGGCCAGTATATGATATAAAAAAGTATCTTACTTTACTGAATCTACTACGCTTTTAAAAGCTTCAGGGTGATTCATAGCTAAATCAGCTAATACTTTTCTGTTTAATTCTATTCCTTTTTTGTTTACAGCACCCATAAACTGAGAATAAGACAAACCATGTTCTCTGGCACCTGCATTAATTCTTTGAATCCATAATTTTCTGAATTCTCTTTTCTTTTGTTTCCTATCTCTGTAGGCATACAACCAACCTTTTTCAACGGCATTTTTTGCTACCGTCCAAACGTTTTTCTTTCTACCCCAGTAGCCTTTCGCATACTTAAGGATTTTTTTTCTTCTAGCTCTTGAAGCTACATGATTTACTGATCTTGGCATAAATTTTAATTTTTTGGAAATTGGTGACCAACCTCACGATTGATACTTGACAAACCATATATCCCGGTTAAACATTGAACCTTCGTTCGTTTTAATTTTGCGAAATATTAGAGATTAAGCATGTCTTTTACTCTACCCATATCTGTCTTATGAACAAGACCCATATCGGTTAAGCGTCTTTTCTGCTTAGTTTCTTTTTTGGTTAAAATGTGACTTTTAAAAGCGTGCTTTCTTTTGATTTTACCGCTTCCAGTCAATTTAAACCTTTTTTTCGCGCCTGATTTTGTTTTTACTTTAGGCATTTATCTATTTATTTAAATTGGTTACTTATTTAGCTTGTTTCGGAGTAATGAAAAGTGTCATTCTTTTACCTTCTAATTTAGGCATCTGTTCTACTTTTCCATATTCTTCCAGTTCAGAAGCAAAACGCAATAATAAAAGTTCCCCTCTATCTTTGAAAACAATTGTTCTTCCCACGAAGTGCACATAAGCTTTCACTTTAGCACCATCTTTTAGGAATTTCTTTCCGTGGTTTAATTTGAATTCAAAGTCATGGTCATCAGTATTGGGTCCAAACCGAATTTCTTTGATTACGGTCTTTTGAGCTTTGGCTTTAATTTCCTTTTGCTTCTTCTTCTGTTCGTATTTAAATTTTGAGTAATCAATAATTTTACAAACGGGAGGATCTGCTTTGGGAGAAATTTCTACCAGATCAAGATTTTGCTCTTCAGCCATCCTGAGTGCTTCACCGATGGTATAAACGTCAACTTTTACATTTTCACCAACTACACGTACCTCTCTAGCTCTAATTTTACTATTTACCTTGTAAGGTTCTTCTTCCCTACCCCTAGGTCGGTAGCTGCCTTTTTTTCGCATTTTACTAATATTAACCTCCTTTTTTTGTTTAACAATGTGCAAATATCGTGATAAATATTGGATTACAAAACTACAATCCAAAATCTAATATTTAATATTATTTATTTTCTATACTATCCAGCACTTTTTGGTTAAAAAATGATTTAAAATCTTCCAAACTCATACTTCCCACATCTCCTTCTCCATGTTTTCTGATAGAGACTTTGCCCTCAGCTTGCTCTTGTTCTCCAACAATCAACATATAAGGAATTTTCTTGATTTCCGCATCTCTAATTTTACGTCCTATCTTTTCATCTCTATGATCAATAAAGCCTGTAATATCTTCTGCTTCGAGTTCACTATAAACCCTATTGGCAAAATCAGCATACTTTTCAGAAATTGGCAAAACAGCAACTTGCTCAGGAGATAACCACAATGGGAAATTACCTGCGCAATGTTCTATCAATACCGCAACAAATCGCTCCATGCTACCAAATGGCGCACGGTGAATCATTACAGGCCTGTGCTTACTATTATCAGCACCAACATACTCTAGTTTAAAGCGTTCAGGAAGATTATAATCTACTTGTATTGTGCCTAATTGCCAGCTTCTTCCAAGAGCATCTTTAACCATGAAATCTAACTTAGGTCCATAAAAAGCAGCCTCTCCTAATTCTATTACTGTTTTTAGCCCTTTTTCTTCTGCTGCCTCGATGATGGCTTTTTCAGCCTTATCCCACACCTCATCTCCTCCAATGTATTTTTCCTTATTTTCCGGATCTCTTAGAGATACTTGAGTTACAAAATTTTGGAAGCCTAAGGAATTAAAGACAAATAACACGAGATCAATCACCTTAATGAATTCCTCTTTTACCTGATCTGGGCGACAGAAAATATGTGCATCATCCTGAGTAAAACTCCTTACCCTGGTTAATCCGTGCAGCTCTCCACTTTGTTCGTACCTGTACACAGTACCAAATTCAGCAAGCCTTAGGGGTAAGTCTTTATAACTACGTGGCTTTGTTTTATAAATTTCACAATGGTGAGGACAATTCATTGGTTTTAATAAATATTCCTCATCACTTTTCGAATCATCGTCTGATGGAGCAGCAATGGGTTGAAAGGAATCTTTGCCATATTTTTCATAATGACCAGAGGTAATATACAATTCCTTATTTCCGATATGAGGGGTGATCACGGGCTGGTACCCGGCTTTCACTTGAGCCTTTTTCAAGAAATTCTCCAATCGATCCCTTAACATAGTTCCTTTTGGCAACCACAACGGCAAGCCTAAGCCCACTTTTTCAGAGAATGCAAACAATTCCATCTCTTTACCTAATTTCCTATGATCTCGCTTTTTTGCTTCTTCCAAAAGCTCTAAATATTCTTTTAGTTCTTTTTGCTTAGGAAATGTAATGCCATAAATTCTTGTTAACTGTTTACGCTTTTCATCTCCTCTCCAGTAGGCACCGGCAATATTTAGCAGTTTTACGGCTTTAATATAACCCGTATGTGGGATATGTGGCCCTCTACACAGATCTGTAAAATTTCCTTGCTGATAGAAAGTGATTTCGCCATCATTTAGTCCTTCAATTAATTCAAGTTTGTATTCATCACCCTTTTTCTGGTAATACTCGAACGCATCTTTCTTAGAAATCTCAGAACGTATAAACTGATTTTTATTACGAGCCAATTCAAGCATTTTTTGCTCAATTTTCTCTAATTCCTCTCCTTGCAATTCCTTTTCTCCAAAATCAACATCATAGTAGAAGCCATTATCTATGGGTGGTCCAATACCGAATTTTATTCCAGGGTAAAGTTCTTCTAAAGCCTCGGCCAATAAGTGAGCAGATGAATGCCAGAACGTATTTTGACCTTCCGGATCATTCCAAGTAAGCAATTGAACATGAGCATCCTCATTTATAGGCCTTGTAGAATCCCACACCTGACCATTAACTTTGGTTGACAATACGTTTCTGGCCAATCCTTCGCTTATACTCATAGCTACGTCATAGCCAGAAATGCCCTTTTCAAACTCTTTTACTGTACCATCTGGTAAGGTGATATTAATTTTACTACTCATATTTTTATGTAATTCTTACTTAAAATGCTGTATTTATCTGAGGAATTCCTTCCAAGCACAAATATGCAATTTTGATTTAATAAGTGTAACAGGAATTCTGGTAAAATATCATTAATTGCCAATTATTTCACCTTGTGAATTCAAAGTTTGGAGCACATTGCCATCCTGATCATATATAAAGAAGATCCCTGCTTCCACTTTTGCATTGCCTAGACTGGCCTCCTGTTCATATTCCAATGACCACAACTCTTCTAAATTTGGAGAGAAATATTTCAAATATCGATTCTGCTGCGATTTCTCAGTTCCTTCTAAATTTACCAAAAGATTATTGCTTAACATTATCATGTTATTAATGGTGTAGGAACTGTCTAACAAGCTAGTAAATGACTTTACTTCCATATTGAATCCAGCAGAAGCAATGAAAGGCTGATTTCCCATTTGCCCCCCAACTAACAGCATTGAATCGAGCTCGATGGTGTTTAAAACGTAGTTTTTATGCTCATGGGTAGCAGCAATTAGAGGCGTTAGGAAGATCGAATCCTGTTCATATCTAAAAAACTCAATTTGTCTTGCCATCATTTCGGTTCTTTGAGAAACAGAATCTAATTTTTGTTTGACAATAGTTTTTTCGGTTTCAATAAAAGCTTCAATAGAAGGTTTAAATCCTTCCAAAAAGTATTTGAAATCATTTTTAGTTTTATCAGAAATGCCTAGGTCTATTTTCTCAATTAAATCTAACTGCTCTGTTAAATTGAGTTCATATTCTTCCACCAAATTTGCTCTTTGGTAAATATTGGAGGAATCAGCTAATACAGGATGTAAACTCACATTCGTAAGTAAATTTGTACGGCTTTTTTGTTTCTTATATTTTAGTAAGTTAAGAATTACATTATCCTCATCATATTTCTTTAACTGCTCCACCAGGTTTTCCGGAATAGTCATCTTTTGAATCTTAGAGGAATCACTTATACTAAGATTTTGAGAAATTGCTTGGTTAAATTCAGCATCAGTTTTGTAGAGTAAATCCTTAAGGGGTTTTACTTCTGACTCTATCTTTGCATTCAATCTATTGAGATACTCTTCATAATTCTGAATGTTAACAGAAAAATCAGAGAAATTTGATTTAAGTAGTTTTAAACCATTCCAATTGACAATTTGAATTGTTTGTAGCTGTGGGTCATATGAAGGGTGTTTTAAGGATTTGAGCTTTGTAGTAAAATCTTCATAGACTTCAATGAACTTCAGGTAATTGGATACAAGCTTTTGCGAGGCAGCAATATCGGCAGGACCTGCTCTTAATAAATAGGCCGATTCATTGGTAAAGCGTGAATGAAAATCTTCAACTAATAAGGCAAAACTTTCATATTCTTGAATTGACCTGTTTTTTAATTCATGTAATTCATTAACTAGTTCTTTCTTTTTAACAACCTCTTTTATTTTATTCTCATAGTCTAAATGAATATCCGATATCTTAATCGCAAACTTACCTGTTCGGAGGTCTCTTCTATTGTAAGCAGCATAATAATCATCATTTTTTCTGATTTCTCGATCATCAACAAGCGCCATTGACTTTTTGTACGCTTCAATGGCTCTATTGGCCATAGAGTCAAACTTTTCCGTAGATGGAAAGATTTCAGCAGAGTCGAGTTGTGAAACAATTATTTCACCTAAATAGAAATAAGCGTTCGCTTCATCATCATTTTCTTCCAGAAACTGTAAGAGTTGAGGTGCAGCAGTCTTGTAATCTTTGCTCTGCAGAATGGGGAAAAGGTTTTTATATCGGATACGTTGTGCATCTGACTTTGGAGAAAATCCAACGGTTAATAATAACACTATTACAAAAACCCTCATTGTTTGATTTATTTATGGTTGAGCAATATTCAAATAACTACAAAAGTAAATCATTCTAGGTAAACACCAAAACCTTCTTCCGACCAATTGAAATTTATATGTTCTTGAATAGTTGTAGCAATTTCAATACCTGTATAGTTCGCTGCGATTGGAAATGAACGGTGGGCTCTGTTTACCAAAAATGCTGTCTCAATTTTACTGAGGTTTAGATCTAGCAATGACCTAAGTGTATAAAATATTGTTTTACCCGAGTTCAAAACATCGTCAACAAGAAGAACAACTGCGTTTTTAGCAATCTCCACATCTTCACTCAGAACAACTTTTGAATCGGAAGGTGAAGACTTATCAATATTAACTGATAAGAAAATAGGTTTTAGTTGGCTTATACTTTCTAATTCTTGACTGATTTTTTTAGCCAAAATCGCTCCCCCACCTTCAATCCCTATGATATACAGTTTCTCTTCTTGGTAGTTATTCTCTAAAATTTGAAAAGCTATCCTTTTGATTTTACTCTGGATAGCTTCTCGGTCTAAAATTTGATTGCGCTGATTAGGCATAATTTCATTTATTTTCAGGTATCGGCATTCTTTTGCTATCCTTAAATGTAGATAAAATTACCATCGATTGCATACTATCTACTACTTCGATTTCACTAACTTTTTCCAGCATCAGTTTTTGATAAGAAGGAATATCTTTAGCAATCACTTTTAAAATAAAGTCGCTTGAACCAGTAACGTGATTACACTCAATAATTTCATCCACATCATCAATCGCGGCAATAAACTTATCAATATTTGATTTATTATGGCCTTTTAAGGATACCATAACATAAGTACTCACGCCTAAATTTATCTTCTCGGTATCAAGTTTTGCATGATAACTTTTGATTATACCTGCATTTTCAAGTTTCTTAACACGCTCTAAAGTTGGCGCAGGTGATAATCCAATATCTTTTGATAACTGAGCATTGGTAATTCTGCCATCTATTTGCAGTATGTCCAATATTTTCTTGTCAATTTTATCCAGTTTGAAAGGTAACATTATTATTATTTGGAGTTTTCAATTAAAAAGCAAAATTAGTATATATTATTGACTATTTCGGTATAGAATTTCAATTTAACCAAATTTATTTTTGCAAAACTGTTAAAAGTATAGCAAAAATATTGAAATCTTAATATTGAACTTCTTTTTTTACAATATTGACTCAATTAAGTATTAAATTTACCACTTCAAGCTAATTAGTACTTCATGCCTCCAGCCTTGTCTAGACACGTATCGATCATTTATAATAAGAATGAATATCATTTACAGGATTTTATCCATCATTTTAACAATAGTAAAGATCAATATCTACAAAGCATAATTGCATTTATAGTAGATTGGAATTCGAGTTCTGATCACATTTTTCAATCTACATCTGGATCGACAGGGAAGCCAAAAAGGATCAAAATACAAAAGAGTCAGATCAAATCAAGTGCTTTAGCAACCTTAGAAACGCTTAATTTAAAGGAAGGCGATAAGGCATTGCTGTGCATAAATCCCTCTTTTATAGGGGGAAAAATGATGATTGCCAGAGCTTTGATCGGAGGATTAGATTTGCATATTGCCCCAATTTCCGGTAATCCTTTGATAGATTTTATAGACAATTCAATCATTGATTTTTTCTCATTTGTGCCCTATCAAATGGAAAGGATTATAGAGGAAAGTCCCGAAAGCATAAAATATTTGGAACGATCCAAAGCTATTATTTTAGGGGGTGCTCCTGTTCCAGATAATCTAGCTCAGAAAATTAAATCTCATTTTTATAATACCAAAGTTTATAGCACATACGGAATGACAGAAACAGTCTCTCATGTTGCATTAAAACGCATCAATTCGGCAAAGGAGGAATGCTTCAATGCATTGAAAGGAGTTAGCTTTTCAGTTGATAATCGAAATTGTTTGATTGTAAATGCTCCAAAAATCAGTGGTCAAGATTCACTGCTAACAAATGATGTAGTTGAATTAATTTCCCTAACCCAATTTAATTGGTTAGGAAGGTATGATTTTGTAATCAATTCCGGAGGCATAAAAATTCACCCTGAAATCATCGAGAAAGAAATAGCTTCCATATTTAGTGAATTCAACATAAGCAATCGATTTTTTGTATTTGGTTTACCGCATGAAAAGTTTGGTGAATCTTTAAATTTGGTACTGGAAGGCGATGTGGCCACTGAGAATATTCCCAAAATTTTAAAATCGAAATTAGAAGCTTTTCAGGCTCCTAAACAAATCTTTACCATTGATGAATTCGCAGAAACTGAAAATGGTAAAATCAACCGAAAAAGGACTATTGAAACTATTTTAGAGCAATAAAACCAGTCATGAAAAAAATCTTCAAAATTATAGGATTCGTTTTATTGAGCATCGTGAGTCTTTTCCTGATTCTATTGCTCATTTTTTATAAATCTGATATTCCTGCTGATACAAATCACAAAAAATACTTTACTGCAGAATCTCAATATATTGAGATAGACGGTAATAAACTACATATTAGGAAAGTAGGAAAAGGCTTTCCTGTTTTGTTACTTCATGGAAGTTTTTCTTCCTTACACACTTGGGAAGTTTGGCAAAAGGAATTTGCTCAAGATTTCACGACCATCTCTGTTGACTTAGCAGGTCATGGGCTTACAGGTCCAAATCATCAAGAAAAGTACGACACTGATTACTATGCTGATCTACTTTGGAAACTTGTACAAGAGCTGGATTATGATAGCATAGCACTGGCTGGAAACTCAATGGGTGGACAAGTAGCTTATAAAATGACGCTGCTTAATCCCACAATGGTTAATAAATTAATACTCTTAAACTCCTCTGGAGCAAGAATAGCCAATGATACTGCAAAATTTAAAGATCAAAATAGATTTTCAGTATTCTCATTAATTAACCATCCTGTATTCTCAAAACTCATGACCAGCATTACTCCCAAATTTCTTTTCAGAATGAGCTTAGAACAGGTTTACTATGATAAATCTAAAATTACCGATGAAAAAATTCAAATGTATTATGATCTCATGCTCCATGAAGGAAACAGAAAAGCGACCTTAAAAAGATTTAGTCAAAGAGTCCCTTCCGAATTTGAAAAATTATCACAGATACAAATCCCTACGCTTATTTTGTGGGGCGAGCACGATAGCTGGATTCCCGTAGAGCATGCCTATAGATTTGACAGTATCTTACCCAAGAGTGAATTAAAGATCTATAAGAATGCTGGCCATGTCCCAATGGAGGAAATCCCATTAGAAACTGCAAAAGATGCTCTTGAATTTTTGAAGTCCTCCCTTCTCAATCCTAAAGGGACTTAATATTTGATACTCTTAGTACTATCAATTATGAAATCCTTGGCCTTTCAAATCTTCGAAAACTGCGTGAGCCGCATATCTACCAGAGGCCATTGCAGCATTGATGGAGCCGTTTAATAGGTAATCCCCTGCTAAGTATATGCCTTGATGGACTTTGGATTGTGAGGGATTCATTTTGTTTTGAAAGTCATCAATTTGAGGCAATGCATTATCAATATAATAGGTTTTAAGATGCTCAATGGTAGCATTCGATAGTTGCGGAAATAACTCGATCAACTCTTTCAATATTCTCTGCTTTAATTGTTTATCGTTTTCTTGATAGTTTTTGGTAACAGAAATGGAGAGTAAGAAACTTCCTGCTGGTGCATAAGAGGAAGAGGTTTTATTCATGACCGTGATATTATTGATTAATTTATCGTCATCAGGCACTAATGCTATTAGAGGTTTACCAATAGGATCAATATCAGAACTGAAATACAAATTGGTTACGAATTGGTCTTCTGCAAATTGTCCATCGAGCTGCGGTAGCAATTGGTTTGCTTTCGTTGCAATAATAATGACATCAGCTTCCAGCTCTTCTCCGTTTTCTAGAATTACTTTTCTTCTCTCAACTTTTTCTACCCTTTTATTAAGCTTAATATCTGTCTGTGATAAGTTACTGGCCAACATTTCAGGAATAGCCTTCATTCCAGATTCAGGTACGGCTGCAAAACCTTCGCCAAACATTTTAAAAACAAATTCCAGCATACGGGAAGAAGTTTGCAATTCATTTTCCAGGAAAATACCACCAAAAAAGGGCTTGAAGAATTGCTTTATTATGGATTCACTAAATCCCTTCTTTCTTAAGAATTCAATAGAAGACACCTCCGGTTTCTCAAAAATACTATCTATAGATAATTTCTTTAAAGCCCTATTCCATTGAAATATTTTAATTTTATCAGATAAACTGCCTACAGGAGAAAATAACATGCTAAAAAGGGAAGTAGGCTGTCTTATTGGGTCAGAAATTACATATTCTCCATGCTGTCCATCTAAAATCAATGCCCCTGGACTAAACTTTTTCAAATTAAGCTTATCATATTCCAAATAATATTGAGCTTCAGGATAGGCGGTCAATAACACTTGAAAACCATGATCTAAAAGATATCCGCCAAACTTATCAGTTTTCACCCTACCGCCAATGTTGTCTGACCCTTCTAAGATAGTAGGTTTAAAACCTGCTTTTTCTAATTCAATAGCTGCTGTTAATCCAGCTATCCCCGCTCCTATAATGATTACTTTTTGTTCTTGCATGTAGTTATTGGTGCTTTTTCAATTAAATGAAATAATACTCAAAGATGAATAAATATATGAAATCTAGGAAACGGAAAGCAAGAAGTTTTGATTTGGTTCCTGAAGTAATAAGAACTTTTTAAGAGTAATTTGCTGCAATTAAGCTTCTTTGATTTATAATGGATTCCTTGCTTCCTAAGGAATAATAAGCTACATTAATTTAGATTATTCAAATAAATATATAACTATGGAAAGATACCTAAAATTTACTCTTCTTTTCCTTTTCTATGGATTATTTACCATGATGGGAAACGCTCAAGATCGCATGAAAGATCGATTAGAGGATTCGCCCCGACATCATGAATGGGTAGAGATTTCCGCTGGTGACAAGACCCTAAAAGGATTCTTAGTTTTTCCTGAAATCTCTGAAAAAGCGAAAACAGTTATAGTCATACATGAAAATAGAGGCCTAACGGATTGGGTTCGAAATTTTGCTGATCAACTAGCAGAAAAAGGATTTATTGCTTTTGCTCCTGATCTACTTTCTGATTTTAGTGAAGAATATACGGGGACTGCTGACTTTCCAAGTTCAGATGATGCGAGAAATGCGTTATACGAGTTGGATGAAAAACTAGTCACCTCCTATCTTCATAATTCCTTCAATTATCTTAAAAAGCTTGCTGCCGGAAATGGAGAAGTCGCTGTCGTAGGTTTCTGTTGGGGAGGCTCTCAATCCTTTCGCTACGCAACCAATAATGAAAATTTAAGTGAGGTTTTGGTTTTTTATGGAACGGGGCCAAAGGAAGCAATCGACTATGCTAAAATTGAAGCACCAGTTTATGGATTCTATGGAGGAAATGATCAGAGGGTAAATGCTACAATTGAAGCTTCTAAGGAAGCTATGAATGAATATCAACAGATCTATGATGTACGAGTTTATGAAGGGGCAGGACACGCCTATATGCGCTCTGGGGATGATCCCACAGGTCAAGAAGCCAATATTGGAGCTCGAAATAAATCTTGGGAAAGAATGCTTCGAATTTTAAAATAAAAAAATCGAACATCTGTACTAATTATACAGCTGCCTGCAAGGCTTCAGTTCGCCAGAGGCGGAAGTACAAAGGTCAGCCGAAAGCAGGCGAATGACTATTTTGGAGGTTAAAGGGGAAATTCATAACTGTTCTAGAAAACCAGTGGGACAAAAAAAAGGCTGGAATCTTGATCCCAGCCTTTTAATTCTCTATTAAATTTATTTTTTACATTGCTTCAATCTTATTGTCAACTGGATTTCCGTCTTCATCTACTTTAACAACTTCTTTGATATTTAATGCCTTCACCCCTTCTAATTGAGTTTCAGCATCTCCTACAATGATGTAATTCATCTGATTAATGTTCATGTAAGTATCCATGATCTTTTTCATGTCCTCAACAGTATAAGCTTTCAATTCTTCCTGATTTTGTTTGATAAAATCCTTTGGTAAATTGTAAGAAGATATTTGCTGTAAAACATTAAGTTTTTGACCTAAAGTCTCATAATCTCTCGCCTCTTTTCTAATCAAAGCAGTTCTAGCTTTTTCCAATTCCTCTTCGTTATAGTTCTCCTTGTACGCCTCGATTACTTCTTTGAAAGTAGCTACTGACTGCGGAGTAGTATTTGTTTTTACACTAGAATAAGCTGCAAATGGAGATTTCTGAGTACTTGAGCTAATATTAGAATATGCTCCATAAGTGTAGCCTTTCTCTTCTCTTAGCACTTGGAATAGTTTTCCACCTGAATTTCCGCCTAAACCGTAGTTAGCAACTGTTAACGGATAATAATCTGGGTGATTTCTTTCCACTGCCAGTCTTTGCATTCTGATTACTGATTGCTTAGCATTAGAGAAATTAGCAAAATAGATTTTACCTTCTTCATCCACACTTTTCATTTCATACTCAGGAAAAGTAACTTCCTTTGAAGCCCAGTTTTCGTTCAAACCAGATAATGCCTTCTCCACTTGAGCCTTAGTTACGCTACCTGCAATTTGCAAGCTCGTTACACTAGGTGAGAAGTACTTTTCATAATAGCCTTTTAAATCATCTATACTAATAGATTCAACCGATTCCAAAGTACCGCTTAATGGTTTCGCGAAAATATGGTCATCACCGTAAGTGATTTTATTGGCAACAATTCCAGCAATTGCATTAGGATTAGCATTTCTCTGCTTGATACTATTGATTTGAGCATTTTTCAATCTATCAAACTCCTCCATGTCCCAACGCGGCTCCAAAATCATTTCTTCAACTATGGCCATGGTCTCCTCAAAATAGCGTGCAAGACAATTACCATAGATAACGATTTCCTCATTACCCGTATACATTCCAATGCTAGCTCCAATTTGACCAATTGCATCTTCCAACTCTTCAGGAGTCTTGTTTTTAGTACCTTCTTGCATGATGTCAGTCACCAAGTTAGCGATTCCCGGTTTGTTAGGATCATCTAATAATCCACCGCCTTTTAGTCTAATACTAAAATTAACCAAAGGCAATTCATCATTTTGAATACCTAAAACTTCTATTCCGTTCGCAATCGTAGTCTCATAAATTGTTGGTGGCGTGATCAAAGGCATATCACCAAGTTCAGGCTGCTTACTTCTGTCAATTTCACTTGGCGTTTTCTCATATTCAGCATCTTTATCTAAATCTGCCATTGAAGCTTCATCCATTGGCTTTACTTCTTCAATCTTAACAGTCGCTTTTTCAGATCCTTCTACTATTAATTCCAATTGACCTTGAGGAACAAAACTTGTAATAATTGCTGGTTTACCTTTAATGTACTCATTGTAAACTCGCATTACATCTTCTTTCTCAACAGCTAAAATCTTATTGATGTCTTCAGTAATATATCCTGGATTTCCTTTAAACTCATTATAGCTACTTAATTGGAATGCTTTTCCTAAAATACTAGAAATACCATTGTAGAAACTAGTCTCTTGTCTGGCTTTAATTCTCTGCAAATCTTTATCAGAGAAACCATCTCTCTCGAATTCATCCATAGCTTCCTGTACTGCAGCGTAAACTGAATCCAAGTCAATTCCGTCCTTTGCTCTAATCCCAATATTGAATTCACCTGCTAATTCACTAGAAGAGTTATAAGAAAATACACTTGGTGCGTATTCAGTCTCTTCAACCAATTTCTTGTAAAGAACCGCTCTTTTACCTTGACTGAGGATTTCACCTAAAGCAGATAAAGCCCAAGAATCTGGGTGATACTGCTCTACTGTAGGATAAACAATTCTTAAATCAGGAACTTTCGCGTAATCATCTTCATGAAATAGCTTTTTTGTAGCTTCCAAAGTAACTGGCTTTGGCGACATTACTTCGTCATTTCCTCTTGATTCAATTTCTCCAAAGTATTTTTCAATCCAAGCTTTCACTTGCTCCTTATCATAATCACCAGCAACTACTATTGTTGCATTATTTGGACCATACCAATTGTTATAGAATTCCTTAACATCGCCCAAAGTAGCTGCTTGTAAATCTTCTAACTCTCCAATTACTTCCCAATTATAAGGATGACCTTCTGGGTATAAAGCTTTTTTAATTACATAGCTTCTATGTCCGTAAGGCTGATTATCAACTCTTTGTCTCTTTTCATTTTGAACCACTGGCTTTTCATCTTCCAGGTCTTTTTTAGTGATAGCATTAATAAAGAATCCCATTCTATCTGCTTCCATCCACAAGATTCTTTCCAAAGCATCTTTAGGAACTACCTCGTAGTAAACCGTTCCATCAGTCCAAGTACCGCCATTGAATGTTCCACCTAAATCATTTATGTTTTTGAAAAATGCACCTTCCTCAACGTTTTCAGATTTTTGGAATAACATATGTTCGAAAAAATGGGCAAAACCTGTTCTTCCCGGCTTTTCACGGCTAGAACCCACATGCATTTGAATAGCTACAGCTGCAATGGGATCCGATTTATCCTCGTGAAGGACCACTTCCAGACCATTTGGAAGCACATATTTTTCATAATCAATGGACAATTCTGCTTTATTGTCCGCTTTTTCGCTTGGTTGACAAGCAGCCATTATGCCCATAAATAGCACTAATGACCATGCTGATAATTTTCTCATAATTTGTTTAGTTATAACTTAGTGAGTAAATACTATAAATTTGCGCAAAAAAGCGAATATTAAGTATATCAACGGAAAAGAAAACGGTTAAATGGTACAGGTCTTAAAATTTGTTAATATCTACTATAAACACAGATTATTACCAAATAAAAACTTGCTCTGCCCATGGTAGTCTTGCAGTAGAAAAGTAGCGAAAAAACACTAAAGGAATCCTATAGTTAGGCTAGTTTCTTGATTCTAGTCAAGGGATGATCATCAGCTAGGCCGGAGAAGGTCTCTTTGGCGCTAGTATAACCTATTTCATAAATCTCCTCAGCTTTAGAAAGCGAGAAAACCTTAAAGGGAGAAAGGTCTTTCGGTTCAATAAATATATCGCACAACTTAGCCTGCTCTTTGGTTTGATAGTTAATAATCATCAACATTGAGCGTTCCAAAACCTCTTTCATATTTCCATTTTGGTTAGAACGCCCTACCGGATTGACATTCACACCAATTGTAAAATCGACATGAGGTTTCAAGACATTTGCGGGTAAATTATTAGTAATCCCTCCATCTACATACGATTCCCCTTCCATAATAATGGGTTTGAAAATTACAGGAATGCTCGCAGAAGCTAAAAGCGGTTTGATGAGTTCTCCGGAATCAAAATTAACATTCTCACCGGAATTGAAATTTGTTGTAGCAATTACCAAAGGAATTTTAAAAGCTTCAAATGAATTTTCAGGAAAATAATCTTTAAGAACATCGGATATTTTTTCCAAATTTACTAATCCGGACCATGACAAAGCAGGTCTAAAGAATTTCAAGAAGTTTATATCTGATATAATCTCCATAGTTCTTTTGGGCTCATAGCCTGCTGCCAAAAACGATCCGGCAATGGCCCCAGCACTAGTCCCTGAAATCATATCTGGTTTAATACCCTGCTCATATAAATATTGAGCGATGCCTAGGTGAGCAAAACCTCTTGCCCCACCCCCTGAAAGTGCTAGTCCTATTTTCATATATTTATGTACGTAATTCCTCACTGTAAGTAGAATATACGTTCTGAAGAATTCTCTTTTACTTATACAAGATAACAGACAGAATTATCAATGAAGCATTCTAATTACAATACTTCAGATAATTTGAATGTTTGATCTAAACGCACCCCTTTATCAGTATGTTTAACAGTACAACATTCATTTTCCGCATCATGTTCTAAAAATATGATATATTTATTATCAGCGGCCTCATTCAAAAACTTTTCTTTCTCGTCCAAAGTTTTCAAGGGCCTTACATCATAGCCCATCACGTAAGGTAGAGGAATATGGCCGACAGAAGGTAATAGATCTGCAGCAAAAACGATAGTGTTATCCTTATATTTAATTTTAGGCACCATTTGCTTATCGGTATGCCCATCAGCATATAAAATATCAAATTGAGAAAAGGGAGATGGATTCCCTTTATCCGCAAAATTTAAATGACCACTCTCCTGCATGGGTAAGATATTTTCCTTCAAGAAACTAGCTTTTTCTCTGGCATTGGGTTCAGTGGCCCATTTCCAATGATCATGATTCGACCAATACTTAGCATTTTTGAACTCAATATCCAACTTTGTGTGATCTTGATCTTGCCATTTTACTCCGCCCCCACAATGATCAAAATGAAGATGAGTCAGAAACATATCGGTTACATCATTTTTCGAAAAACCCGCTTTTTTCAATGACCCATCCAGGCTAGCATCTCCATGAAGGTAGAAATGACTGAAGAATTTTTCACTTTGCTTATCCCCTATCCCATTGTCAATCAGAATTAATTGATTTCCATCCTCTATAGCCAGGCATCGCATTGCCCAAGTACACATATTATTTTCATCGGGTTGATTGGTTCTTGACCATAATGATTTTGGGACAACCCCGAACATAGCACCACCATCTAACTTAAAAAATCCTGTTTCTATAATATGTAAATTCATAACAATTCATTTATTGAAATTTGAAGTTATAAAAAAAATGGCTTTTAAAAATGTAAATAATCACATTCTTAAAAGCCATTAATTAAGTATCAACTTTTCCTTAATTGAAATTTGTTTTCGTACATTATTGGATAAGATTGCTACTTAAAAAAAAAAGTTAGATCATTGAAAGCACCTCAAACCAGACCAAGGGAATCTAGATCGGATGTAAATGATCAATAAAATCATAAAGAGCTACACCCAAATTTCGCCTTAAGCAAAAAAGCGGGTTGGAGGGTAAAATGGCGGTCCAGCGTTGGCAATTGCGAGAAGTAGCATCATTTTACCTAGATTTTT
>TARA_R110002012_G_scaffold287185_9_pt1 | contig 94079 bp, 91 predicted proteins | sample TARA_R110002012 | Tara Oceans TARA_R110002012 (sample SAMEA4396515) | marine metagenome | biome: Westerlies Biome; feature: [DCM] deep chlorophyll maximum layer (ENVO:01000326); material: water (ENVO:00002006), including particulate matter (ENVO:01000060) such as... | depth 40 m
CTGCTGGCCGTTTCGGCATCCAGCGCGGCGACCATATCGTCAAGAGGGGTGGCGTTGGCGTTGCTGCGCACCGCCTGGGACACAGGGGGAATATCGGCAAGCCCGACCGTAAGTGCATTGAAGTACAGCCCAGTTCCCCCCACGATGATCGGTCTTTGTTGCTGCGCCAGTATCTGTGATACCTCGCGTAACCAATGGCCAACTGAATAAGATGATCTTGCATCGACATGTCCGTAAAGCAAGTGCGGTGCCTGCGCGATTTCCTGTATCGAGGGGCGGGCTGAGATGACGCGCCAACAATCATAGACTTGGCTAGCGTCGGCATTCACGATTACCCCGCCTTGGGCCTGTGCAATCGCCAGCGCCAAGGCCGATTTTCCAGACGCGGTAGGTCCTGCGATCAATACTGGTGTATTCGGATCGACGATATCCAACACATCGGATGACTTATTAAGCAGAGCATTAGTCATTTCTTTGCGCGGACCTTTGACAGAGCATTGAACCTTTCCGCTATTTGCGACATTTTACGGCTTAAAGAAAACCCCAAAGCCACCGATGAAAGGTGCTCCTATGACCGACAGTCTCCCCAAAGTGACATTCAAGCGGGTTATGCTAAAAATTTCGGGAGAAGCATTGATGGGTGATATGGGTTTTGGACTGCACCCGCCGACTGTCCAGCGTATCGCCAACGAAGTCAAAACCGTTCATGATTTGGGCGTAGAGATTTGTATGGTCATTGGCGGCGGTAACATATTCCGTGGCTTGCAAGGCTCGGCACAGGGGATGGAGAGAACAACGGCAGACTACATGGGCATGCTAGCCACAGTGATGAACGCGCTGGCGATGCAGTCGGCTCTCGAAGAGCTTGGCATTCACACCCGCGTCATTTCTGCGATTACCATGAATGAAGTCGCCGAACCGTATATCCGCCGGCGCGCGGTACGACACCTGGAAAAAAAGCGGGTATGTATTTTTGCTGCCGGTACCGGCAACCCTTATTTCACGACAGACACCGCCGCGACCCTGCGCGCCAATGAAATGGCATGCGAAGCGATCTTTAAAGGCACGAAAGTCGACGGTGTCTATGATAAAGACCCTGCGAAGCATGCGGATGCCAAGCGATATGATACCGTAAGTTATGATGACGTGCTGCAAAAGCGTCTCGGAGTTATGGATGCATCAGCCATTGCGCTGGCGCGCGACAACAACCTGCCGATCATCGTGTTTTCGCTCGACGAGCCTGGCGGATTTCGAGGCATACTTGCGGGGCAGGGCACCTACACACGGGTACAAGGTTAGACTGCCCGTCCCAGATATACGCGTCTCCCTATACAACTGGGACCCGATAGCGCTATATCGACCCAGATTTATACAGTTACCAACCGACCGAGGACATTATGTCAGACGATTTTATGCTTGATACAGACGATCTTGAGCGACGCATGGACGGTGCCATATCATCATTGCGCACCGAATTCGCGTCCCTTCGCACCGGACGGGCGTCTGCGTCGATGCTGGAACCGATCATGGTGGATGCCTATGGCAGTAAGACACCGATCAATCAGGTTGGAACTGTCAACGTTCCTGAACCGCGCATGGTTACGATAAATGTGTGGGACAAAGGTCTTGTCGGCAAGGTTGAAAAGGCGATCCGCGAATCCGGCCTTGGTATCAACCCGCAACTAAATGGCACGATCATCATGTTGCCCATCCCCGAGCTGAACGAAGAACGGCGGACACAGTTGACCAAGGTCGCCGGTCAGTATGCCGAACATGCCCGAGTTTCGATCCGAAACATTCGGCGGGACGGCATGGATCAGATCAAAAAGGCCAAGGCCGATGGAATGTCCGAGGATGATCAGAAGGTCTGGGAAGGCGAAGTGCAAGACTTTACCAATCGGTTCATTGCCCTGATAGACGAGCAGCTTGACACCAAGCAAGCTGAGATCATGCAAGTTTGATGTCCTCAGCATCGTCCCCAACGTCAGAACTGGTTTCAGGGGCACCACGGCATGTGGCGATTATCATGGATGGTAATGGCCGTTGGGCGAAGCAACGAGGACGGCCTAGGTTATTTGGCCATCATGCCGGGGCAAAAAGGGTCCGCGAGATCGTTGAGGCGTGTCCGGATTTCGGGGTTGAATATTTGACGATATTCGCCTTCTCGACAGAAAATTGGAAGCGCACCCAGGTTGAGGTTGCTGGCTTGATGAGCCTCTTTCGGCGTTATATTGCCAAGGAAACACGCGCCTTGAAGGCCGAGGGCGTGCGCGTACGGTTTATCGGGGACCGTGTCAGATTGGACGCCAAACTGATCAAGCTTATGACGGAGTTGGAGCAAGAGACAGAGACCAATAGCCGGGTACATTTAACCATCGCGCTGAATTACGGTGGGCGTGACGAGGTCGCCCGTGCGACCCAGCGTTTGGCGCAGGATGTCGCTTCGGGGCTTCTCGATCCAGACGACATTGATGAAGAAACCTTGCCGCGCTACCTAGATACGCGGGTACTGCCTGACCCCGATCTGGTCATTCGAACCAGTGGCGAGGCAAGAATATCGAATTTTCTTCTATGGCAGTCGGCCTATGCGGAATACGAATTTATCGACACGCTGTGGCCAGACTTTTCCAAGGCCGAATTTGGTGCACTGTGCGCATCTTTCGGGGGGCGAGACAGACGTTTTGGCGGGGTGAAGAAATGATCATCCGTTTGAGAGGTACACAATGACGCAATCATCGGAAAGATGGTCAGACTTGACGGCAAGGGTGTCATCCGGTGTGGCGATGGTGGTCATCGGGGGTATCGGTATCTATCTGGGTGGTTGGGTATTTCACGTTCTGGTTTCGATAATCTGCGGACTTATGGCGTGGGAACTGGTCGGAATGCTGAATCCGAAGCGGCCTAGTGCAAAGCTTCAAATGGGGCTGCTGGTGGCGGGTGCCACGTTGGCCGCGGTATATTTACCCATCGGCTTTGCCTTGCCGGTGCTGCTGGCTCCCGCGCTGGTCGGCTTTGGATTGCTTGAAAAACACCGCACCGTATTCATGTGTTTCACTGTGATGATTGTTTTGGCCGGATTCGGATTGGTGCAAGTCCGGGACGATTATGGCGTCGGCTGGTTGATGTGGTTGGTTGTGGTCGTGGTGGTTACCGATGTGGTCGGGTATTTTGCCGGTCGCGCGATTGGCGGTCCGAAATTCTGGCCCAAGGTCAGCCCCAAGAAAACCTGGTCGGGTACCGCAGCCGGGTGGATAGGTGCTGCGCTTGTCGGGCTGTTATTCTCGATCAATACCGGCGTAGGTTTTCAGCTGATAGGCATCTCTGTGGCGATGTCCATGGCATCGCAAATGGGGGACATGGCCGAATCCGGAATGAAGCGCCGCCTGGGGGTTAAAGACAGCTCGAATTTGATTCCCGGCCACGGTGGTCTGCTGGACCGGTTTGACGGGATGCTGGGTGCCGCGTTCTTCCTGTTGATCATCGGGCAGTTTCTTTCGATCGCACCGATAGCCGGATAATCAGAATGTCGCGTCGGGTAAGCATCTTTGGGGCCACGGGTTCTATCGGGCAGAACACAATTGATCTGATCGCGCGTGCTCGCGATGGTTATGACGTTGTGGCGCTTACGGGTGCCGGCAATATTACGCAACTTGCGCAAGACGCTCGTAATCTAGGCGCACAGGTCGCTGTGACAGCGCATGAACATCTGTTGGGCGATCTGCGCTCGGCGCTGTCGGGCACCGGCATCGAAGCCGCAGCGGGTGAACAGGCTATCAAGGAAGCGGCAGGCCGACCTGTTGATTGGGCGATGTCCGCGATCATCGGGGCAGCCGGGCTGGCACCGGGTGTCGAAGTGCTAAAGCAAGGGGCAACCTTGGCGCTTGCGAACAAGGAATCTCTGGTTTGCGCGGGCAAGCTAATCCTTGAGACTGCGGCGGCGCACAATTCTCAAATCCTGCCGGTGGATAGTGAACATTCCGCAATCTTCCAAGCCTTGATCGGAGAAGATATCGACGCCGTAGAGCGTATTATCATCACTGCCAGCGGGGGGGCATTTCGCGACTGGCCGCTTGACAAGCTCTCAGATGCGACGCTGGCACAAGCGTCAAGCCATCCTAACTGGGATATGGGTCAGCGCATCACGATCGATAGCGCTTCCATGTTCAACAAGGCGATGGAAGTCATCGAGACCCGCGAATATTTCGGGATCGCGCCGGAAAAAATCGAAGTGCTCATACACCCGCAATCCATGATTCATGCGCTGGTTGGCTTCAATGACGGTGCACTTATGGCGCATATCGGCCCATCGGATATGCGCCATGCCATTGGCTTTGCCCTTCATCACCCCCACCGGCGGTCTCTTCCGGTTGAGCGGCTTGATCTGGCCAAGATTGGTACCTTTGAGTTTCGTGCGCCCGATGATGTGCGCTGGCCAGCGCTACGTCTGGCACGCGAAGTGATGGAGCGCGGCGGGATGTCTGGCGCAGTTTTCAACGCGGCTAAAGAAATCGCACTGGATGGATTTATCGAAGGTCGCCTGCAATTTCCTCAGATGGCAGAGGTCGTCGAAGAGGTGCTTGAGGGCCTAATTCCAGACACAAGCCTCATTGATGCCAACATGACCCTTGATAACGTCGCCCAAGTTGACCATTTGGCAAGGCAGGCGGCAAAAGCCGTAATCAAAAAAAGGGCAGGATGAAGTTTTGGACATATTTGCATTGATTCCGCAGTTCGGCGGGCTGATCTGGACGTTGCTGGCCTTCGTTATTTCACTCTCGGTGATTGTGGCAATCCACGAATATGGTCATTACATCGTTGGCCGCTGGTCTGGCATACACGCCGACGTGTTTTCGCTTGGGTTTGGCCCTGTGCTGTACAGCCGCTATGACAAACGAGGTACGCGCTGGCAGATAGCCGCGCTTCCTTTTGGTGGGTATGTGAAGTTCGCGGGCGATGCCGATGCGGCATCGGGCAAGGATATGGCCGCGATGGCCCAAGCTGAGGCGGACCCAGACAAGTTGCGCAGCACCATGCATGGCGCACCCCTTTGGGCGCGTACATTGACGGTAGCCGCAGGCCCAGTTTTCAACTTTGTGCTGTCTATCCTGGTTTTCACCGCCATAGGGTTATCCGTCGGTGTGCCTAAAGATCCTTTGACCATCGGGGAAATGCGCAGCTTGCCTTTTGAAGGTTCAGATTTGCAACCCGGTGACGAAGTGGTCGCCATTGGCGGCATCCAACTGCCGCCTGCATCGGATGTCACTGCTTATTCGGATGCGTTTTCCGCGGTTCCTGTAGAACAACCGCTTGAATACGGGGTGGTGCGTGATGGGTCGATGTTGACCGTACCCGGCCCCTACATCATGCCATCGTTGATAAACCAAGTCATGCCTCAATCTGCCGCATACCAAGCGGGGCTAGAGTCGGGCGATGTTATCACCGCTGTTAACGGCACACCAATATTTGCCTTCAAACAATTGAAAGACATAGTCGAATCGTCATCAGGAGAGCCGTTACAATTGACGGTGTGGCGTAGCGGGGAAACGCTTGAGTTTACTATGACCCCCAAAATTACCGACGAGCCGCAAGCTGACGGAAGTTTCAAGACTCAGATGCGTATCGGTATTGTTGGCGGGGCGGCGTTCGAAACAGCGACCACGTCACCTGGTCTGTTCGAGGCCATGTGGAGCGGTGTCGAAAATACCGGTCGGATCATTCAAGGATCATTGTCGGGTCTCAAGCATATGATCGTCGGTAATATCAGCACCTGTAATCTTAGCGGTCCTATCGGGATCGCCCAGACCTCTGGTGCGATGGCATCACAGGGCGCGCAAAGCTTTATTTACTTCATCGCGGTCCTTTCGACTGCCGTTGGACTGCTAAACTTGTTTCCCATCCCCGCGTTGGACGGCGGTCATCTCGTGTTTTACGCTTACGAAGCCGTGACCGGTAAACCTCCAAGCGACGGAGCGCTCAAGGTGTTGATGACGATCGGCCTGACGCTGGTGCTGGCGTTGATGGTGTTTGCATTGGGTAATGATCTTTTCTGCCCGTGATTGTGCCGATGAAATCGCCTTAATTTCGCCGCAATTCGTCCAAACCCTGCCATATTCACGCGTTAGACTTAACGCATGAAGGAGAGGGTAAGAAGATGCAGACTATAAAAACAAGTTATCGAGGCCTCAGCCTTTTGGTCGATTTGAACTGGGACCGCGCCTTGTATTTGGGTACCATGGCTGCTGCTTTGGCTCTTGGCGCATGGTTGGGGCAGGTTTAATTCCCGCAATTCGGTAGTAACGTACCTAATGGTGATAAAAATAGGTGCCTAATACTTTATATAGCGTCGTTGATGGTCTCTGGGTTTTGACAAAGGCAGTTAATCTGTCTAGTCAGGACAAAAGACAATACATCAAAGCGGGTAGGGTATATGGCGCAGAATAACAGGTGGAACAAACCCACCGATACGGTGAAGAAAACACCTTTCACTAGCACGCTGCGAAATGCATCTTTTTGTGCAATGCTGTCAGTAGCTTGGATGGTGCCTGGCCAAGAGGCTCAGGCGCAAAGCTATCAGTTCAACACTGTGCAGATCGAGGGCAACGAACGGGTCGGCGACAGCGCCATTCTAAGCCGTGCAGGAATCGTCCGTGGCCGTGCCATTAGCGGTGGTCAACTTAACGATGCCTATCAAAAGCTCCAGGCTTCGGGCTTATTTGAATCAGTCGCGATCGAACCGCGTGGGAATACTCTAGTTATCACTGTTGTGGAATTCCCCACCATCAACCGGATCAGTTTCGAAGGCAACGCCCGCATCAAGGACGAAGTGCTGGCAAAAATGATTTCATCCGATGAACGTCGTGTGTTCAATCCAAGCCAAGCTGAAACCGACGCCAATGCCATTGCTGAAGCCTATAACAACGAAGGCCGGATTGCAGCGCGAGTGCAGCCCAAGATTATCAAACGTAGCCAGAACCGTGTTGATCTTGTTTTTGAAATATTCGAAGGCGACAATGTTGAAGTTGAGCGGATCAGCTTTATAGGCAACCGGGTTTACTCGGACCGTCGCCTGCGCCGCGTATTAGGCACGAAACAAGCAGGATTGTTCCGCCGCCTTGTCAAACGTGATACCTATGTAGAGCCGCGTGCAGAAGCCGACCAAAGGTTGCTGCGTGATTTCTATTTGTCACGCGGCTATGTGGATATGCGGATTTCAGCAGCAAACGCTCAGCTTACACAAGAACGCGATGGCTATTTCGTCCAGTTCAACATCCAAGAGGGTCAACAGTTCAAGTTCGGAGAGTTGACCGTGTCGTCAACCATCGATGGTGTCGACCCCGAGGCCTATCGTCAGGTTATCAAAACAAAGCCGGGCGGCGTATATACACCAGCTTCCGTCGAGACCGATATTGCGCGTATGGAACGACAGGCCATCCGTGACGGTATCGATTTCTTGCGCGTTGAACCTGTGGTGACGCGCAACGACCGTGATCAGACGCTTGATGTCGAATACCGTATCACACGTGGCCCCCGCATCTTTGTTGAACGCATTGATATCGAAGGTAACACCACGACGCTTGACCGCGTGATTCGTCGCCAATTTGACAGCGTGGAGGGTGACCCGTTCAACCCACGCGAAATTCGCGAGAGCGCAGAGCGCATTCGCGCATTAGGCTATTTCGAATCTGCAGATGTGAACGCGCGCGAGGGATCATCCCCCGAGCAGGTTGTCGTTGATGTCAACGTTGAAGAAAAACCCACAGGAGCACTGAACTTCGGTGGGTCCTATTCGGTTAATGACGGGGTCGGGGTTGCGATCAGCTTTTCAGAGCAAAACTTTCTTGGGCGCGGACAAAAGCTAAACCTTACGGTCAGCACCGCGACCTCTGCAAAACGCTACGGGTTCAGCTTTATCGAACCGAGCCTACTGGGTCGCGACGTGACCTTCGGGCTTAATCTTAACTACGCGAGGACCAGTTCATCTTATAGCAGCTTCAACACCAAGCGGGCAGTTATCAAGCCCACGCTGTCGTTCCCTGTCAGTGAAAATGGTCGCCTCGCGTTAAGCTATACCTATGATGACCTTGAAATGATCGCCCGGTCCGTCACCGCGAACGGTCCGGTCGTCGCGGATGACATCGCCGCAGGGTCGCAGGTCGCGTCAGCACTGGGGTATAACTATACTTATGATACCCGACTTCGCGGGCTGGACCCGACCGCAGGTGTGCAGTTCGAATTCGGGCAGGATTTTGCCGGCGTTGGCGGAGATTCCAAATATATCAAGACTACCGCGAAGGTTATTGGCGAGAAAAGCATATACAACGAAGAAGTTACCTTGCGTGCGACGCTCGAAGGCGGCGCATTGTCTTGGGGCAGCGGCAATAACCGGGTTGCCGACCGCTTCATCCTTGGCCCTACGATCATGCGCGGGTTTGATCCTGGCGGTATTGGACCGCGGGACCAAACGGCGGGGTTCAACGATCCGCTGGGTGGCAACATGTATGTTGTGGCACGTTTCGAAGCCGAATTTCCTCTTGGTCTGCCGGAAGAGTATGGCATTAACGGCGGCGTGTTTTATGACGTCGGAAATCTTTGGAACCTCAACAACGTGAACTATAATGGCGGTACCATTGTTGGTGAATCCGGATCGTTCCGCCACGTCATCGGCGTTTCGCTATTTTGGAATACGCCGGTTGGCCCGCTTCAGTTCAACGTGTCCAAAGCATTGAAAAAAGAAACCTATGACCAAGAACAAAAGTTCGAAGTCAGGCTCAGAACTACTTTTTAATCGCTGATGCGCTGGATTTCTCTAGTTGTGTTCCTAGTCCCGGTTTTGTCTTTATGGGCAATTCCGGGTCAGGCACAGCAAGATTTACCTATTCAGAAAAAACGGCTGAACGTTCAAAGCCCGATCCTCACCATCGATTCCGACCGAATTTTCAACGAAAGCGCCTTTGGCTTACGGGTTGCGCGCGACGTGGAAGTTCAAAGCTCAGTTTTGGCGGCTGAAAATCGAAAGATCGAAGCTGAACTTGAGGATGAAGAAAGACTCCTTACAGATCAACGCAATACGTTGGACACAACGGCATTTCGCGATCTTGCAGATGCCTTTGACCAGAAGGTTCAGAAAACCCGGGCAGCACAAGCCGCCAAAGGTCGTTCTCTTAACCAAATGGTCGATCAAGAACGTTCCTTGTTTCTTAACGCCGCTGTTCCTGTATTGGAAGAATTGATGCAAGATGCTGGCGCGGCGGTAATCCTTGAACGATTGTCCGTCTTTGTCAGTGCCAATGCAATTGATATCACAGACGAGGCGATAAAGCGTCTGGACGCAACGCTGGGCAGTGGCAAGAACTAGCGTCGCTGTTGCCCTTTGTGGTCGAAATAGGTAGCCATATCAAAGCTTTTTAACAGACAGGACATGTTATGACCGACCCCCTGCCAAGTGCCGACATTCAAATGATCCAGCGGATCATTCCGCATCGCTATCCGTTTTTGCTGGTTGATAAGGTCGTTGATATCGATGGAACCCAAAGCGCTGTAGGCATTAAAAATGTCACCATGAACGAGCCACATTTTCAGGGGCACTTCCCCGGCATGCCAATCATGCCCGGGGTCACGATCATCGAAGCCATGGCGCAAACGGCTGCCGTCATGGTCGGGGTAACTCTCGAGATGGCAGATAAGGAAATGAAAGTTTACTTTATGGCGATCGATAAGTGTAAATTCCGCCGTAAAGTCGTTCCTGGTGATGTCCTACGGATGGAAGTTTCGACCCTGCGGGGTAAGGCAGGTGGCAAGGTCTGGAAATTCGGTGGTGTCGCCTCCGTAGAGGGTGAGATGGCAGCAGAGGTTGAATTTACCGCGATGATGGATTTGTCCTGATGGTCAATATCCATCCCAGTGCGGTGATCGAAGATGGGGCACGTATTGCCCCGTCGGCGATTGTCGGGCCATTTTGCGTTATCGGATCGCAGGTGGTTCTTCACGCCGACGTAGTCATCAAATCGCACACCGTCATCACCGGACAAACCGAAGTCGGCGAAGGCACTGTCATCTTCTCTTTTGCGGTGATCGGAGAGATCCCCCAGGATCTGAAGTTTAAGGGCGAGTTCAGTCGTCTGGTGATCGGCAAACGCAACCGCATTCGCGAACATGTCACGATGAACTGTGGCACCGAAGGCGGTGGCGGGGTCACCAAGATTGGGGATGACGGGTTGTTCATGGCCGGATGTCACATCGCCCATGACGCCATTCTGGGCGACCGAGTTATTGTGGTGAACAGTGCCGCAGTGGCGGGTCACTGTATCATCGACGACGATGTCATCATCGGGGGGCTGGCAGGAATTCACCAGTTTGTTCGGATCGGTCGCGGCGCGATCATAGGGGCGGTTACCATGGTGACCAATGATGTGATCCCTTATGGCTTGGTGCAGGCACCGCGCGGTGTTCTGGATGGGCTCAACCTTGTTGGGCTAAAGCGCCGTGGGGTTGCACGGAGCGATATCACAGCTTTGCGTGCCGCGTTCCAGATGCTGGCACAGGGCGAGGGGACATTTCACGACAGGGCGCAACGTTTGGGCGATGAAACGGGCAGCGATTATGTACGCGAAATCGTTGATTTCGTGATGGCCGATACGGGCCGTCATTTTCTGACGCCGGGCTGATGTTGGCTCTGATCGCCGGGGGTGGCGGACTGCCCCGTCGTGTCGCCGAGGCGCAAGAAAGCTTTCCACTGATCTGCGGATACGAGGGGGTGGTTCTTGAAGGGATCCGCGCGGATATGACGTTTCGTTTGGAAACACTCGGGACGTTGCTCAACATGCTCCAAGCGCGCGGTGTGTCGCAAGTGAGCTTCTGCGGAACTGTTGCTCGGCCCAGCTTTGACCCTGCGGCGTTGGACGCTGATACTCTGTATCTAGTCCCTTTGTTTCAAAAGGCTCTTGCCGCTGGAGATGACGGAGCGTTGCGAACCTTGGTAGAGATTTTTGAACATGCCGGGTTCGAAGTGGTTGCTGCGCAAGATATCGCTCCGGGCCTGATGGCCGAGCCAGGTGTGTTGAGCCGTCGCCAACCCGATGAGCAGATGTCAGCTGACGCGAAACGTGCGGCCGATGTTTGCCACACTCTAGCGTCTCTCGATGTGGGGCAATGCTGTGTCGTGGGCCAGACTCAGGTGATGGGCATCGAGACCATTGGCGGTACGGACCATCTGTTGGCAACTTTGCCTGCGCGCGCGCGCGTCAGTAACGCCATTCTGTTCAAAGGGCCTAAACCACAGCAAACCCAGCTTGTCGACATGCCGACAATTGGACCCGAGACATTGCAGGCGGCTCATAAGGCGGGTTTGGCCGGGGTGATCATCGTCGCCGGGCAGGTTATTGTACTGGAACCTGATCGCTGCATAGCGCTTGCGAACGAACTGGGCTTGGTACTTTGGTCGCGGAGCGCCGCGTGAAGGTGTTTATCATCGCGGGTGAACCTTCGGGTGATCGGTTGGGCGGCGCGCTGATGGCGAGTTTTAAAACTTTGCGCGCCGACATCGTATTCGAAGGAATTGGTGGCAGCGTTATGGCTGCACAGGGGCTCGAAAGCCGATTTGACATGTCAGAACTGTCAGTGATGGGGATCGCCGAGATTTTGCCCAAGTACCGGTCTCTTATGGCACGTATTGACGCGACCGCCGAAGCCATCATTGCCGCCGCTCCTGATGTGATGATTACCATCGACAGCCCAGATTTCTGCCTCCGCGTCGCAAAGCGCGTCAAAGCCCGGTCCAAGATCAGAACCGTTCATTATGTTGCACCGACGGTATGGGCATGGCGCCCAGGCCGAGCCAAAAAGATGGCACGCTATGTTGACCATGTATTAGCGCTATTTCCTTTTGAGCCACCCTTAATGCGGGAGGTCGGGATAGCATGTGACTTTGTCGGACATCCTGTAGTAGCCGAGCCGGTGGCGACCGAAGCGGATGCCGTTGCTTTTAGGCAAGAGTTTGAGATCGGGGATGCGCCGCTTGCGTTGGTTTTACCGGGATCGCGTCGGTCAGAGGTGGCACGACTATCTGGTGTTTTCGGCGAATCCGTTGCATTGTTGGCGAGGGCACATCGTGATCTGCGCGTCGTCATTCCTGCTGCCGGGGCTGTTGCAGACGCAGTGGTTGCGGCGACGCTAGATTGGAAAGTAAGGCCTATTATTCTCGACCCGCGAACGGTTTCATACGACCAGGCGCAAAGCCAGAAACGTGCGGCATTTCGAGCCGCAAACGTAGCGTTGGCAGCGTCGGGCACCGTTTCGCTTGAGCTTGCGGCATCAGCGACGCCGATGGTTATCGCTTACAAGATGCATTGGCTGAGCTTTCGGGTGATCAAGGCGATGGCGTTGGTAGACACAGTTACTTTGGTCAATCTGGTGTCTGATACGCGCGTGGTGCCCGAATTTTTAGGACCCGATTGCGTGGCCGAAAAAATCGCGAATGGACTGCGTGAGGTTATGGCGGAGCCGCAAGCGCAGACAGCGGCTATGGCCCTGACCATGTTGAGGTTGGGTAAGGGTGGCGAAGCACCATCGTTGAGGGCGGCGCGGGCGATCATGCAACGCCTGTGACCAATAAAAAGTAGAGATTTATCCAAAAAGAAATGAGGGGCGCTGCCCCTCAAACTCCCCGGGATATAATCCCATTTGGAATAGGCTCAACCTTTGTGAATCCAGCCGCCCCCGAATATGCGAGAGCTGTCAGGATCGTAAAAGACGCAGGCCTGTCCAGGCGATACCCCTTCTTCAGGGGTCAGCAATTCTACGGTCGCGGATGTATCGGATAACGGACGCAATATCGCGTCCGTCGGGGGTCGCGTGGACCGCACCCTTACCGAGATGGGCCATTCGGTTTTGGAGGTCAGGGGCGCTTCTCCGAGCCAGTTGATTTCGCGGATGGGCACAGTACACGTAGCAAGCATGGATTTGGGCCCAACCACTACCCGGGCGTTGTCTGCATCTAGTCTTACAACGTACAGTGGTTCACTAAGCCCGCCAATACCCAAGCCCCGTCTCTGGCCAATGGTATAGTTTATAACGCCTTCATGCTGCGCAAGTATACTGCCTTGGGCATCGACAATATCCCCAGGTTGCGCCGCTTCAGGCCGTAGCTTTCGAATAACTGATGCATAATCGCCATTTGGCACGAAGCAGATATCTTGACTGTCGGGTTTATCGGCGACGCTAAGCCCGTATTTAGCGGCCAAAGCGCGGGTGTCATTTTTAGAAGGCAGATGACCAAGTGGAAAGCGAAGGTAGTCGAGTTGATCAGCAGTAGTCGAAAACAGAAAATAGCTTTGGTCACGATTGGCATCGGCAGCACAATGCAATTCGGCCCCGTCGGGACCCAATTTGCGTTGAATGTAATGGCCAGTCGCCATGCAATCCGCTTCCAGATCCTTTGCGGTTTCCAGCAGATCCTTGAATTTTACACGCTCATTACACCGGATGCACGGTACTGGGGTCGCGCCACCTAGGTAACTGTCGGCGAATTCGTCGATCACCGCGTCCTTGAACACATTTTCGTAGTCCAACACATAATGAGGAAAGCCCATCGTTTCAGCCACCCGACGTGCATCGTGAATGTCGATCCCGGCACAGCACGCACCCTTTCGCGCCAGCGCAGCGCCGTGATCATAAAGCTGCAAGGTGACACCTACCACGTCATAGCCTTCTTCTGCCAACATGGCGGCGACAACCGAGCTATCGACCCCACCCGACATGGCAACGACGACACGGGTATCGGCCGGGGCTTTAGCAAAGCCCAGTGAGTTTAGCGGCAAAGTGCGATCAAGCGGCATTATAATTTCTCCGGGAAGTTTGACGCATAATATCAGAAAATACGACCTACTCTCAAGGGGGGGCTTCATACGTCATTAAGTCCGGTACTTCCATATAGCCCAAGTAGCTAAAAGGGAGAAAACTTGTGTATTTGAAAAAAGTCGACGGACCGCGTTTTGTTACCTTACCGGATGGTTCGACGTTTAGTTGTGCGGACCTACCGGCCCGATCCACAAGCAGGTGGGTCGCGTCACGTAAGGCCGCCGTGGTACGGGCAGTTATGCACGATTTGATTACCCAACAGGATGCGCAAGAGCGTTATCATATCAGCGCTGACGAATTCGGGGAATGGGTACGTGCCGTGTCCGAGCATGGTGAAACTGCATTACGCACGACGGCTCTTCAAAAATATAGACAACTTTAAGTTGCTTGCGTATTAAATTACTCATTGTTAACGTGTGATTAATATATTTTATTCACGGTACAGGCTGTACCCAATTGATTTGAGCGGAGAGACAGAATGCGTGTACTGCTGGTAGAAGACGACCCGACCACCTCGAAAAGTATTGAAATGATGCTGACACATGCAAACTTAAATACCTACGCTACGGATTTGGGGGAAGAGGGAATCGATCTTGCGAAATTATATGACTATGATTTGATCCTGCTTGATCTGGATCTACCCGATATGAACGGCCATGAAGTGCTGAGACAGCTGCGCTTAAGTCGAATTGAAACGCCGATCCTGATACTATCGGGCGCGGACGATGCCGAAAACAAGATAAAAGGCTTTGGGTTTGGGGCCGATGACTATCTTACCAAGCCGTTTCACCGGGAAGAGCTGGTCGCGCGTATCCATGCGATTATCCGCCGTTCCAAAGGCCATTCTCAGTCTATCATTCATACTGGGTTAGTATCGGTGAACCTAGATGCCAAGGTCGTCACGGTTGATGAAAAGCTCGTTCATCTGACTGGAAAAGAATACCAGATGTTTGAGCTTCTAAGCCTGCGAAAAGGGACCACGCTGACCAAAGAAATGTTTCTTAACCACCTTTATGGGGGGATGGACGAACCTGAGCTCAAGATTATTGACGTTTTCATCTGCAAACTGCGCAAAAAGCTGAGCAGAGCGACCGGCGGCGATAACTACATAGAAACCGTATGGGGGCGCGGCTATGTTTTGCGGGATCCAGAACCTGCTATGCAACCCGCCCCACATAAGCTTGCTGTGGGGGTTTAGCCTCAATATTACTAGACCTGCTTGGTAACGCTGCGTATTTAGACCCCATAACAAACGATATACTGGGGCAAATACGTGACAAGCGACATCGCCATCCAAGACCTAAGCTCCGCACAGGCTGAAGAAGAGCTTGAAGCCCTTGCAAATATTTTGGCTAAGGCAAATGATTCCTATCATGGCAAGGACGCGCCGGAAATCTCGGATGGCGAATACGATCGCCTTAAAAAGCGCAACAGTGATATCGAGGCGCGTTTCCCTTCGTTGAAGCGTCACGACAGCCCGAGCGACAAAATTGGCAGTGCCCCTGCGGACGGGTTTTCAAAGGTCAAACATGAAGTGGCAATGCTGTCGTTGTCGAACGCTTTCAACGACGAAGACATCGTCGACTTTGACATCAGGATCAGAAAATACCTTGGATTGGCCACGACTGATGACCTGACATACACTGCTGAACCAAAGATCGACGGGTTGTCGCTGTCTTTACGATACGAGCGCGGCAATCTTGTGCATGCCGCGACACGTGGGGATGGATCCATTGGGGAAAATCTCACCGAAAACGCGCTTACGATCGCTTCGATTCCCACCCGCCTGACAGATGCCCCCGAAATTTTGGAGGTGAGGGGCGAAGTGTATATGGGCCATGATGATTTTGAAGCACTTAATGCAAGGCAGCTTGAGCAAGGGGGTAAGGTTTTTGCCAATCCGCGCAACGCGGCGGCGGGGTCATTACGACAACTAGATGCACAGATTACGCGTGCCCGGCCGTTAAAGTTTTTTGCATACGCTTGGGGGGCATTATCTGAACCTTTGGCACTCACTCAGTGGGAGGCGATTGAGCGGTTGGAAAAACTGGGTTTTTCAACCAATTCTCTCACTGAAATATGCGTGTCGCCACAGGCTATGATTGCTCATTATCAAATGATTGAGCAACAACGCGCCACTTTGGGCTATGATATTGACGGCGTCGTTTACAAGGTTAACGATCTTGCGCTTCAGGCGAGGCTCGGGTTTCGCTCGACCACCCCACGTTGGGCTATCGCGCATAAATTTCCAGCAGAACTCGCTTGGACGCGACTTGATGACATCACCATTCAGGTGGGCCGAACCGGGGCGCTTTCCCCGGTAGCAAAATTGAAACCAGTTACGGTGGGGGGCGTGGTTGTATCGAACGCGACCTTGCATAACGAGGATTATATCAAAGGGTTCGACAGTAAGGGTGGGGTAATTCGCGATGGCAAAGACATACGCATCGGTGATTGGGTGCAAGTGTACCGCGCAGGCGACGTTATTCCCAAGGTTGCTGATGTTGACCTCTCAAAGCGCCCCTCCGATGCGAAGCCGTTTATTTTTCCAACGACTTGCCCTGAATGTTGCAGTTTCGCGCTGCGCGAGGAGGGCGACGCTGTGCGGCGGTGTACAGGGGGCTTAATTTGCCCCGCCCAAGCTGTTGAAAAATTAAAGCATTTTGTTTCACGTGCCGCTTTTGACATCGACGGAATGGGAGCAAAACAAGTCGAGCAATTCTATGCCGATGGCTGGATCGCTGAGCCAGCACAGATATTCACCCTGGAAGCCAGATACGGAAACGGCATGCAACAGCTTAAAAACCGCGAGGGCTGGGGCGATAAATCGGCGAGCAAACTATTTCAAGCGATAGAAAATAAAAGGACAATCCCGTTATCGCGATTGTTGTTCGCCTTGGGTATTCGTCACGTAGGAGAAACGGCATCCAAACTTCTGGCACACCACTACGGCACGTGGACAGCGTTTGAATCGTCCATAGAAGCAGCTCGGGACGGGGTTGGTGCGGCATGGGATGATCTGATTAGCATTGATGGTATTGGCAAGGTCATGGCCCAATCTTTGGTAAGTACCTTCGCCCAGGATGCCGAACGCGCGTCGATCGCTAGGTTGGTGGCTGAACTTGACGTGGAAGCAGCGGCGCGCCCCGATGTCGGTAATTCGCCCGTGGCAGGCAAGACCGTCGTTTTCACCGGCACGCTTGAGAAAATGACCCGAGCGGAAGCCAAAGCCCGCGCCGAAAGTTTAGGGGCCAAAGTCTCGGGATCAGTTAGCGCCAAGACCGATATTTTGATCGCCGGTCCCAGTGCCGGGTCAAAGGCCAGCAAAGCCTTCGCACTGGGGATCATGACCTTGGACGAAGACGGTTGGCTTAACTTGATTTCAGACACATGAAGGGGCGCCCCGAAGCTCTTTTCCCGTTATTTGCTGGCCTTGAGACCCTTGAGGGTATCGGCCCTAAAACCGCGCGCAATCTAGAGCCATTAGGCGTCTTCGCACCGCGTGACCTATTGTTTACATTGCCGTATTCCGGAGTGGATCGGCGGCTTCTCCCAACGCTCAAAGATGCTGTTTTGCCCGCTACGGTGACAGTAGCAGTCATGATCGGCACGCACCGCCCGCCTGCTGCCAAGGGGGGTGCATACCGCATTCATGTGGAAGACAGTGCTACGTCGTTCCAGCTGGTATTTTTCCACGCCCGCGGAGATTATTGGAAGCGCCAGCTTCCCGAAGGGTCGCGCAGGATCGTCTCTGGCCGTGTCGAGCTGTTTGATAATATGGCACAAATGGTACACCCGGATTTCATCGTATCCGGAGACAACGCGAACGATATTCCAGTATATGAACCGGTCTATCCCCTTACGAACGGTATCACCCAGAAAGTGATGTACAAAGCGACCCGTGCGACCTTGACCCGAGTACCTGATTTAGGGGAATGGATTGATCAAAGCCAAAAGAATAAAGCCACGTGGCCGGATTTTACTGACGCTGTAATGCAGGCCCATCAGCCGCAATCCGACGCTGATCTTGCTGCAACCGCCCCGGCACGCGAACGTTTGGCCTATGATGAGCTGATGGCACATCAATTGACCCTTGCGTTGGCACGCGCCAAGGAGCGGCGCAAGAAGGGTCGAAGCAGTATTGGTGACGCGCGGCTTCGCCAACGCGTTCTGGATGGTTTACCATATAAACCGACCGCTGCTCAAACCCGCGCCATCGCACAGATCACTGAGGATATGGCAAGCTCTCATCGGATGAACCGTCTTTTGCAGGGCGATGTGGGCGCGGGCAAGACCTTGGTGGCATTCATGGCGCTGCTGGCGGCAGTCGAAGCCGGCGGGCAGGGTGTTTTAATGGCCCCGACAGAAATACTAGCGCGGCAACATTTCGAGGTGCTACGTCCGCTTGCGCTGCACGCCGGGATCGTGTTGGACATCCTCACCGGGCGCGACAAAGGGGTGGAACGCAAAGCAAAGCTTGCAGCCTTGGTGACGCAGGAAACCAAAATACTGGTCGGAACCCATGCAGTGTTTCAAGCGGACGTCGCATTTGCAGATCTGCGCTTGGCTATCGTCGACGAACAGCACCGATTTGGCGTACGTCAACGCCTTGAATTAGGGCAAAAAGGCCAGAATGTCGACGTGTTGGTCATGACGGCAACTCCTATTCCCCGCTCGCTTGCTTTGGCACAATATGGCGATATGGACGTGTCTGTGTTGGATGAAAAGCCGCCGGGGCGCCAACCGATACGCACTGCGCTAGTCAGCACCGACCGTATTGACGAGGTAATAGAACGGTTACGCGCCGCGATGGCACAGGGGCGCCAATCCTATTGGGTATGCCCATTGGTCGAGGAAAGTGAAGTCAGTGATTTGATCGCCGCTGAATCGCGATTCAAAAGGTTGCGCGCCGCGTTGGGGGAAGGGATTGTCGGTCTGGTTCACGGGCAGATGCCCCCAAGTGAAAAAGACGCTGCAATGCAGGCCTTTCAACGGGGGGAGACCAAAATATTGGTTGCGACCACGGTCATTGAAGTTGGCGTCGATGTCCCAAACGCTAGCATCATCGTAATTGAACGTGGCGAAAGTTTTGGTCTGGCGCAGCTACACCAGCTACGCGGCCGAGTAGGGCGGGGGCAAGAGGCCTCGACCTGCCTTTTGCTTTATCAAGCACCGCTGTCCAACTCGGGCCGCCAACGGCTCGAGGTATTGCGAGAAACCGAAGATGGGTTTGCCATTGCTGAGACCGACTTGAAAATGCGCGGCACGGGCGACTTGATAGGGACCGCGCAATCGGGGGTCCCGCGTTTCCGGGTCGCTGATTTGGAAAAACAGGCCGGGCTTATGCAAATTGCCCAATCCGATGCCCGCAAACTGTTGGCGGAAGACCCTGATTTGAAAAGCGCCCGAGGCAAAGCCGCACGAATGCTATTATGGCTTATGCGCCAAGAAGATGCGATTCGTTTAATATCAGTAGGTTAGATCTTTTTCTGCCAATTTCTTAGCCAATGTTCGCAGAAAGTTCTTTACAGACCCTGTCATAAATGAGAACAAAGTGGCAACAGGAACGGAGAGAGAACATGACAACCTACAATACAGTCAAAGCCATTGTGAAACGGTCGCAAGACACTCTTTTACAGGATGCCGCCGGGGCGGCAGCATTGGTGGTAATGTTGGTTGTTGGCCTGCATCTTCCTTCGCTCATGTGACATCTGCCTGCGTAATCGTGTTGTTTTGATCTAACCGGCGCATCTGTCCCAAACTTCATGCGTATGACGAAATTTCCTTGCCTTTCGTCTGCTAGCCAGAACGTCCCCTCTGGCTCAGATCAAGACGTGCCATCACGATAATCGCGTACTTGCGCCGCCATCCCGTTAGGATGTGCGGCGCTTTTTTTGGTTAAGAAGCGGGCTTAAATTAATGCTTTTCGGTCAACGCTTGCGTTTGCTGCATCGCTTCGGCCAACGCCTCGATCGCCAGTAAGATTGAAGCATGACGGTTTTTATAGGCAGCGGCGGGGGTTAACACCTCGAACCCGTCAAAAGGTGCCGATGGCACGGGGCCTTTCCCTTTTAGCATCGCCTTTAGCTGGTCCCGTGCGGTTTGAACCTGTTCCAACGATGCGCCTATAGCCGCGGATCCGGTCACCGCAGCTGATGCCTGACCTAACGCGCAGGCTTTTACGTCCTGTCCCATCTCCACAAGCTTTCCGTCCTGCATCACCACATCCACAGTCACGGTAGAACCACATAACGGTGACCGCCGCGTGACGCTAGCTTCGGGGTGATCCAGCCTGCCAAGATGCGGAATGTCGGTCGCAAGCCCCAGAATACGGGCCGAATAGAGCTTGATCAGGTCTGTCTCGTCACTCATGGCTGTTCCTTTCCGCACTTAGACCCTACATAAACCTCCACGCGGATGATGCAAAAATAAAGTGAAGGCGACATCATGGATTTTGATCCCAGCACATTGAAATTTAACGAAGCAGGGTTAATCCCCGCCATTGCACAGGATGCCGTGACAGGTGAGGTGTTGATGATGGCCTGGATGAATGCGGATGCGATCAGGCAAACGCTGTCGACGGCCCGCGTTACATATTGGAGCCGATCACGCCAGTCGTTCTGGCGCAAGGGTGACACTAGTGGCCACGTGCAAGAATTGGTCGAGATGCGTATTGACTGCGACCGTGATTGCCTGTTGATGCAGGTGAACCAGATTGGTGCTGCCTGTCACACAGGGCGGCGTAGCTGTTTTTACACGCTGATCGAGGATGGCAAAGAGAAGGTTACTTTGAAGGTAATGGATTAAGACTATCGTCTAAGGAATTATTTTTTCAATAAGTTCTGTTGCTGTAAGCCCTTCAATCCGGAACGCAGAAATAGCGCGAGCATCGTCACGCTTGGCCAGCCGTTTCCCGCTTTCGTCACGAATTAACCGATGATGATGGTAAATCGGGGTGGGCAGCCCCAATAGGCGCTGCAACACCACATGAATTTTAGTGGCCTCGAATAGATCTTGCCCCCGCACCACATGACTGACCCCTTGCGCAGCATCGTCCAAGACCACGGCTAAGTGATAGGCAGCGGCCATGGACTGCCGCGCAAGAACCACATCTCCGATTTCGGCCATAACCTGACGGCCTGAAAATCGAATGATGCCGGTCTGACCCTCGGGACCAGAGCCGGTCTCTTTAAAGCTGAACTGCTCGTCCGGCACCAGAAGTGTTTGAACGTTCAAGCGTAAGGTGGCCGCAATCGGTCGAGGCCCCTCAGTCGCAGGCCCGGTCGGGCGACAGGTGCTAGGATAGATCAACCCATCTGGGCCGTGAACGGGCACCCCTTCTTGTGGTGCGCTTGCCGCCTCGAAAATGTCGCGACGAGAACAAGTGCAGGGGTAGAGCGCTCCCATATCCCAGAGGCGGCTTAACGCCTCGGAATACACAGAAGTCCGTTCAGATTGACGCATGACCGGAATAGGCCATTGCAACCCCAGCCAAGATAGATCGTCGTAAATTTGCGTTTCCCAGTGTTCTCGGGCACGCGACGTGTCGATATCTTCAATCCGTAACAGGAACTGCCCTGCGGCGGCAGCCGCCATGTCATAGGCAAGTATCGCAGAATACGCATGCCCCAAATGCAAGGGGCCCGTGGGCGATGGGGCGAACCTAGTTCGGAACATCACGCGGAATCAACGTGCCATCCAGCCACGCTTGCCAGTCCTGCTTGGCGCGATCCGTATAGGCTTTATATCGGTCTTTACGCCCGCGACGCCCTGCCTTCAGACCTTCGACAGGCGGAAACAACCCGAAGTTCACATTCATGGGCTGAAATGTCTTGGCGTCGGCACCGCCTGTTATGTGAGTAATCAATGCTCCGGTTGCGGTGGTTGGTGGTGGAGGTGCCGCAGCTTCGCCCTTGATTTCAGCCACGGCCAAACGGCCTGCAAGCAGCCCCATTGCTGCACTCTCTACATAGCCTTCAACGCCGGTAATTTGCCCCGCAAAGCGGATGTTGGGCTGGCTGCGCAAACGCATCTGATCGTCCAGCAACGTAGGAGAATTAAGGAATGTATTGCGATGAATTCCGCCGAGCCGTGCAAACGACGCATTCTCCAAACCGGGAATCATCCGCAGCACCGTACCTTGCGCGCCGTATTTCATCTTAGTCTGAAAGCCTACGATATTATACAGCGTGCCCAATTTGTTGTCGCGCCGCAGCTGCACCACAGCATATGCTTTTTTATCTGGATCATTGGCGTTGGTCAGCCCCACTGGCTTCATCGGGCCGAAACGCAAAGTTTCGCGGCCGCGCTCTGCCATGACCTCAATCGGTAGGCATCCGTCGAAATAGCCCGCAGTTTCACCTTCGTGAAATTCGGTTTTATCTGCGGCCAAAAGGGCGTCGATGAACGCCTCATATTGCTCCTTGTCCATGGGGCAATTCAGATAAGCGGTCCGCTCTTCCTCGGTTTCGCCCTTGTCATAGCGTGATTGCATCCACGCCTTGCTCATGTCGATGCTGTCATAATAAATGATCGGAGCAATCGCATCAAAAAAGGCAAGCGCTTCGGCCCCGGTTTCAGCTGCGATCGCCTCTGCCAGATTGCCCGATGTCAAAGGACCTGTCGCAATGATCCAACGACCATCGCGAGGCAGTTCGGTTATTTCACCGTACTCAATAGTGATATTGGGGTGTGCATGCAGGGCGTCCGTGACTGATTGCGCAAACGGTTCTCGGTCCACAGCCAAGGCACCCCCAGCGGGCAGGCGGTGTTTTTTCGCGCAAGCCATAATCAGGCCGTCGGCCGCCCGCATTTCCCAGTGCAACAATCCAACTGCGTTTTGCTCGCTATCGTCCGACCGGAACGAATTTGAACAAACCATCTCTCCCAGCAAGCCAGTTTGATGAGCAAATGTTCCGACCGTCGGGCGCATTTCATGGATAACGACCGCAATTCCTGCGTTTGCTGCTTGCCAAGCGGCTTCGGATCCGGCCATGCCGCCGCCAATGATATGAAGTGTGTATGTCATGCCAGCGATGTAGGGCAGGGCGCAAGGCGGCGCAATAGCTCTGCGCATGTGCAGCTCAATGAGTGCGGCAACACGCCAACTGAGGAAAGAGAGTTTTTGAGGTCGTCGCTGCGGGAATGGCCGATCAGTGAGAGCTGACCCGGAGGGACCTTCCGCTGGCGACGACCCAAAATCATCAAGACGTTTGTCTTAACTTATTCGTGCCCCAAATAAGTCCAGATTGCTAGCACTAAAAACTGAACAATCCACATCACACTGGAAACAATCGACTTCGGGGTTACTGCGACCACTCCGGGTCTCGTTTTTCCAAAAATGCTTGGATGCCTTCCTGCGTATCGCGATGGAGCATGTTTTCGACCATCACATCGCCCGCGTATATATAAGCCTGATCAATGGGCATTTGCAGCTGTTCATAGAACGCCTGCTTCCCGATTTTGACAGCAACGCCCAGTTTGGCTGCTATTTGCTGAGCTAATGCTTGCGTTTCCAAGGTCAGCATATGTTCCGGCACCACGCGATTAACCAACCCTATTTCTCGTGCTCGGTCAGCGTCTATGAAATCCCCCTTGGTCAGCATTTCAAAGGCTTGCTTACGAGGGACATTGCGGCTTAGCGCGACCATAGGCGTTGAGCAGAACAAGCCGATATTGACACCGTTGACACCAAACCGGGTACCTTCGGCAGCGACTGCCAAATCACAGGTGGCTACCAGTTGGCAACCGGCTGCGGTGGCAATACCATGTACAGACGCGATTACCGGCTGCGGCATGGACTGGATGCGTGACATCAGACGGCTGCATCGGTCAAATAAGTCTTTAAATCCGCCCGCTCCGCCATCATCTGACTGGCGAAGGGCAGTCATTTGCTTAAGGTCATGCCCGGCGCAGAAAGCTTTGCCACGTCCCGACAGTGTGACAACTCGTATTTCCGGGGTCTGAGCAATATCGTCGAGAGTATCGATTAAGACAGCGAGCATTTCATCGGATAGCGCGTTCAAACGCTCGGGCGCATTCATGGTTAGGTGAACTACCGCACCGTCACGATCTATTTCCAGCATTGTCATCTTGCACCCTCTTCGATTTTCCCAGAGCCTAACCCCGACATATGACGGAGGACAAGTATGCCAATTATGATGGATGCCGACGCGCTGGCGGTTTTTATGGACGATGTGTTCAAACAGGTGGCTAAGGATTTTGCGATCGACCATGTCGGGGAAACCGATCTGACAACCCGATTGCTTACGCATGATCGGCATTTGCGCCCCGGTGGTACGGTATCGGGCCCGTCGATTTTTGCCCTTGCTGACGTGAGCGCTTATTTGATGACATTGGCACGTATTGGCCCAAAGGCTCTGGCGGTGACTACCAATTGTTCGATTGATTTTATGCGCAAGCCTGCCGCCAATGTCGATTTGGTTGCTAAGACCCGATTGCTCAAGCTTGGGCGACTTTTGTCGGTCTGCGACGTTCTGGTATATTCCGATGGCCTTGAGGACCCGGTAGCACGGGCGTCATTGACATATTCCATTCCACCTAAATAATTGTACCATTCTTTAGAGGTACAATAAAAAAGGGCCGGTGAAAAACCGGCCCGAGTGAAGAGGTCTGGTAAGCGCCACAGGGATGCTACACTTTCCAGAACACCCGAATAGACTCGTCATGAGCCTGATCAGGTGTGAGTCCCACGTCTTTCAACTGCCACGGCTCTAGTAAAGCTAGGGCTTTGCGTGTGCGGCGACGTGATGCTAGTTTCGTGACATAGACTGCAAATTTAACTGCAAATACAGCGACTAATGGCGTGCTGCGCTGGTTAAGGATTGCCACCGTTTCATGCGAAATGGTCAGGGTCTGTGTCATGAGAATCTCCTATTTCTAATTGTATTGACACAATGCTGCATAATAATATAAAACATAGGTACAAACCTCGGTACACTTTGAAAAGAGAAACATTGTAATGGGTACAATTTGGCATCCTAATTTCATCGACGGGCAAGGGCCTAAATACAAAGCCGTTGTTACAATGATACGAAATGGGATTTCCAAAGGTGATTTGGCTGCAAATCAGAAATTGCCTCCCGTACGAGAATTGGCCTGGACGCTTGGGGTGACACCCGGCACGGTCGCGCGCGCTTATACTGTTTTGACTGACGCCGGGGTGCTGCAAGCCGAGGTAGGGCGCGGCACCTTCGTTATGCCAGCACCGCAACAATCTCACCCTGAAACGCTGGCCGAGATTGACGTGATCGCACATCACGGCGACATCGAAAGCCGGACCGATAAGTTCAAGGTCAATATGTTCTCACCCCACCTCCCATCAGTCGGTCAGGAGACGTTGATCCGCAGGTTGTTGGTCGAGGTGGCAAACGACCAAGCACTAGGGGTGATGCATTACCCAAGCCGATCCGGTGCTAGGTGCGCACGCGAAGCCGTTTTGCGTTGGCTTACCGGGACGCCTTTGGGGGCATTCTCGCAAAGCGACGTTGTCTTGTCTCATGGGGGGCAAAACGGTTTGTCGCTGGTGTTTCAGTCAATCTTGCAAGGGCGCAGACCGGCGATCTTGATAGAAGAGCTTTCCTATCCCGGATTTCGCCGGGCCGCCGAGCTGCTGCGGGCCGATGTGATCCCCGTCGCTATGGATCGCGATGGTGTGATTCCAGAAGCGTTGGAAGAGGCCGCAAAAGCTTATGACGCCCAGATATTTTGCACTTCGCCAGAGGTACACAACCCCACTGCCGGTTTTACCCCGGCGGCGCGGCGTGAAGAACTGGTACAAGTGGCTCGCCGCCATGACCTTCAGATTGTCGAGGATGATTGTTATAGGATGCGGGTGGATCGCGCGCCAACCTACCGTATGCTTGCGCCAGAGCTGGGGTGGTATGTATCGTCTCTAGCCAAAACCTTGACCCCCGCCTTGCGGATCGGCTTCGCGATAGCTCCGGACGGACGCACACCGGATCTTAGGAGGGTCGCTGAATATAATTGCTTTGGCTTGGCAACTCCTTTGATTGATCTTTGTGCAAAGCTTCTTACCCATCCGGATATAGATATGGTGGCCGAAAAAACCCGGTTGGGGTTCAACACCTATATCCAAAGCGCCGTGAATATTTTAGGCGGTTTTGACGTCGCGTGGCGGGCCGATGTGCCATTTTTGTGGTTGCGCCTGCCTGTTGGCTGGCGAGCCGGGGCGTTTTGTCAGGCCGCCGAAGTAGAAGGGGTGCAAATCAGGTCAGCTGAAGATTTTGTCTGCCGCGACGCCCGTGCGCCACATGCGGTGCGATTGGCGATCAATGCTGGCGTATCACTATCCAGTTTCGAGCATGCGATAACCCGACTGCGCCAGCTTCTGGACAGCCCACCCGAACAGTTGAGCGTCTGAATTTAATGGGGTATTATTATACCTAAATATCAAGTAACTGATATTGCTGTACAAAATTAGAAAAGTGGTACTTGACCCTGCGTGGCCTGCCTTTATAACCCGAGCATCAGATAGCGGGGTTCGGTTTCGGGCTCCTTCACCACATTAACGGGAATTCCCTCCATGAAAACCTTTTCTGCAACACCGGCAGATATCGACAAGAAATGGATCATCGTCGACGCTGAAGGCGTTGTCCTTGGCCGTCTTGCGTCGATCATTGCCATGCGTCTGCGCGGCAAGCACAAGCCATCCTTCACTCCTCATATCGATTGCGGTGACAATGTCATCGTCATCAATGCCGAAAAAATCCAAATGACCGGCAAGAAGCGTGAAGAAAAGTTCTATTGGCATACCGGCCACCCCGGCGGGATCAAAGAGCGCACCAAGGCACAGATCCTTGATGGCGCACATCCTGAGCGCGTGGTCACCATGGCTGTCAAGCGCATGCTGCCCGGCAACCGCTTGAGCCGCCAGATCATGACAAACCTGCGCGTTTATGCTGGTTCCGAACATCCCCACGAGGCGCAAAGCCCAGAGGTTCTGGATGTGAAATCCATGAACTCTAAAAACACGCGGAGTGTATAAGTATGGCTGATGAAATCAAAACACTCGAAGGTCTTGAAGCGGCCGTGACTGAAAACGTTGGCGGCGCTCAAGCCACCGAAGTAGACATGACCCCGCGCGAGCCGGTCCGTGATGCGCTTGGCCGCGCCTATGCCACAGGCAAGCGTAAGGATGCGGTTGCACGCGTTTGGATCAAGCCGGGCTCTGGTAAGGTTACTGTAAACGGTAAGCCACAAAACGAGTATTTCGCTCGTCCGGTTTTGCAGATGATCTTGGCACAACCTTTCGGCATTACCGGCACTGACGGTCAATTCGACGTTGTCGCGACCGTAAAAGGTGGGGGGTTGTCCGGTCAAGCCGGCGCGGTCAAACACGGTGTGTCCAAAGCGCTCCAGCTTTACGATCCCTCATTGCGTGGGGCGTTGAAAGCGGCAGGCTTCCTGACCCGCGACAGCCGCGTAGTAGAACGTAAGAAGTATGGTAAGGCTAAAGCGCGTAAGAGCTTCCAGTTCTCCAAGCGTTAAGCTTAATTTACATGTTGTCCGGAAAAGGCCGCTCCTATGGGGGCGGCCTTTTTCATTAGGAACCGACCCTTCGGGGAGAGTTTTTCTGGCAAAATGAAATTGATGATGTGGTTCAGTTTCTAGACACGCATGCTTAAGTAGGACAGGTATAAAAGGGATCTGATTCATGCGCTATTCCATCCTTGACTTGTCACCGGTGCCCGAAGGGTCGAATGCCCGCCAAGCGATTGTAAATTCGATTGATCTTGCGCAGCGCGCGGAAGCGGCCGGATATTATCGCTATTGGATGGCCGAGCATCACAACATGCCTGGCATCGCGTCGGCGGCTACTTCGGTGTTGATCGGTCATGTGGCGGACCATACGAAAACCATGCGTATTGGGGCAGGGGGTATCATGTTGCCAAACCATGCCCCGTTAGCCATTGCAGAACAGTTCGGGACGTTGGCAACCATCCATGGAGACCGCATCGATCTTGGGTTGGGTCGTGCGCCAGGGGGTGATCAGTCTGTCTATCATGCCTTGCGCCGGGGCATGCAAAGCGGCGATCGGTTTCCCGAAGATGTGGCCGAATTGATGGGTTATCTTGGTGATGCGCAACCCGGGGCCAGGGTCATGGCCCATCCCGGGCAAGGTACTCATGTTCCGGTCTGGATATTGGGGTCATCGCTGTATGGGGCACAGTTGGCGGCCCATTTCGGATTACCCTATGCTTTTGCATCTCATTTTGCACCCGATGCGCTGGATGATGCAGTTGCGATATACAGGCGTGATTTCAGACCTTCGGCGATGTGGAAGAAACCTCACTTTATGTTGGCAGCCAATGTATTTGCAGCTGACACCGATGCTGAAGGTGCATATCTGCGAACCTCTATGCAGCAAGCCTTTGTCAGGTTGCGAACAGGACAGCCAGGTAAGTTGCCGCGCCCCGTAGAAGATATAGACGCCGAAGTAGGAGTTCAGATGCGTCAGGCGGTGGATCAGGCCTTGCGTGTGACCGCGTCTGGAAGTCGAAAAACAGTCAAGGCGCAGTTAGCTGAGCTGATCGACCGTTATCAGCCCGATGAAATGATTCTCACCGGGCAAATCCACAACCACTTGGCACGGGTACGGTCTTTTGAAATTACGGCTGAGGTGATGAAAGAAATCGCCACCCCGCTTGTTTAGATAAGCTTCAGTACGCCGCGACAGAACCCGTGATTGCCGAAATTACGTTTTGCAATTATTTCAATACCCGTTTCAGACCTCACAGGAGCCCTTATCAATGACGGTAATCTCACTATCCTCTATCCCGCCGCGATTTGGCACCTTGGGGGGCGTTCTCAAATCATTGGTTGCGCAATCTGCGCCTCTTACTGAAATCCGTTTGAATATTCCCAAGGCATATCGCAGGTTTCCTCAGGACAGCTTTTCAATGCCAGATGTACCCGACGGGGTTCGGATTGCCGTGGTGAATGAGGATTTAGGGCCAGCAACCAAGGTGCTTCCGACGCTATTGGATCACGCAGGTACACACATGCCGATCATATTTGGCGACGACGACCGCGTTGTTCATCCCGACTGGGCAAAAAATATGTTGGCAGCAAGCGCACTGCGACCTGATATGTGCATCTGCAACGCAGGATTTGATGTCGAAACCATAGCTGGGGTCAGACCCACGCGGAACCAAGCCGAGCAACGCGCGGTGCCATTGCCGTCTATTTATGACATCACTTACAAGATGCAGCGGGCGCGTCAGGAGTTTTTGAACCTGTTTCGTACACAGAAACTACGTAAACCCCATCGTTGGAGAAATTTCAAACCCCAAGGGTATGTCGACGTTTTTGAAGGGTGTGGCGGCGTGTTGATAAAACCGGGCTTCCTGGATGGGGCGGTTTATGATCTGCCGGATAAGGTTTGGATGCACGATGACTTATGGATGTCGGCCATGGCGGCCAAGGCTGGGACAAAGATATGGGCCAACAACGGGTATCTGCCGCGAGCCATTCGCGAAGCCGAGGTCGAGGCGCTGTATGATGCAACCATTGATGGCATGGACCGACACGCGTTAAATTTATATTTGGTCAGATATATTCAGGACGAATACTGTGTGTGGTCCGAAGGTTGAAAGCTAGTCTGCCCAGAAATGTGGCGTTTCCACATTGGGGCGTTTATTTGAATTATGTTGGTCCAATAGGTGCGGTATCTGCGCTTGGGAAAGGTCACCCTTTATCCGGTCTCGTCTGATATAGGTTGCTTCGAATACGGGCGGGAGTGTCAAGCTGCCCACGGTGGTATAGCCTACCGTGTTGTTAGCGTGCAGATGACAAAGCAAATGGGTCTCTGACAGTTTGGTGAATAGGCTTTTAAGGCGGTTGAATGTGTCTGCATCAAATATCTGGTCAAAGTCGTGGAATTCGATCAGCATAATCCGAAACCTCGCCAGAGTTTCACTGCTGATCCCCGGTAGCACGTCATATTCCGCACCCTCGATATCCATTTGAAGCATAAGGTCGGTATCATGTGCCGCATTTTCCGCGATCCATTTCTGCATTGTAACAAAATCGCCGGTGTCATCAGGACCGATGAACTTTTGAATAAAGTCCATGTTTGGAAGTAACCCCAGTGGTTTCGCAACCGAGGCATCGGCTAGAAAACATTGGATGCCGCGCTGAGCGATCTCCAGATCAAACCCCAACGTTTCAGACACGCCAGGCGAAAATAAGGCTTCGATCCCGTTCAGGTCATCCGGTAAAAGATAACCGCCATCTTCGTCGGGGCCAATACGCACAAGATCTATCCCGCAGTGGTGCGGTGTGAGGGTGCATAAGAAGGATTTGACTTCGGCAATCGTCGGATTGTTTTGGTCGGCAAGCGCCGCTTTTGCGGCGGCAGAACTTTGACGTGCTTCCTTTGCCCAGATCATGCGGTAGCGTAGCTCAGACAGGTATTTGGCTAAGCCGGATTTTGGTTTGGACATGACGGGCCTTTAGCTTTCAGAAGTTTCTTGATTTCGACGAAAGGCATCCCGGTCAAACTTCAGAGGTCGTTTGTCGATATCACGTAAGCCTTCGATAAACCGGCGTGCTTCGTCTAGGGTTATCCCCAGCCTTATCAGCTTGCGCTTGAGGTAGCTTTGATTTTCGAAGCGGATTTCGCGGTTATGTGCCGCGCTGCTTTCGAGATTGGTGACATTCTCAAGATAAATCATCTGCACTGCCGGTGCCGGTTCGATCTGATAGGGGGCAAGCCAGGGGCGCGTCCAGACATAGGCGTCAGCCATGGCATAGATATCTTGGGCATCATACAGTCGCTTTGCCGCCTGGGGTGACAGAACATATGCCCCAAGCCCGATCTTGTTCTTGTAGATATAGCGGGCGCTGATTTCGGGGTTTTTCGTATGCCAATATTCCGTACGCGATATGCCATGCCGACCGGGGGCGAATTCCAGATCATAGATCACATTCCAAGGGTCTGATCTTGCTGCAAGAACCGCCAGAACATCCTTGATAGTCGGCGAAAATACCACATCGTCTTCGATTATCATAACCGGCGAGGTTTCTTTGACGGCCAGCGCCCAGACATGACGATGCGACATAAAGCATGCAATGTCTTTCTTACTTATAGAACGGGTCCAGTTGTTTGCCGCCCGTTGGCAAAATTCGTCGTCCAACCCTGCTGCATCGATGGCGTTGACGAAATGCATATCAAGCCCGAAACGTTTAGCTTGGGCTTCTTGCATCGCCCGCCGTTCGGTCGCGACGGGCACGTTGATCACATAAATTTTCAAAGCATCCGCCTAATAACCCCAGAGATATCACGAGTGATAATGCAATGAAAAGAACATGTCATCCGCATCGGTCACTATTCATCCGGTGGGACAAGGCCAAGTCCGCGCAGATAGATACCTATCCCGCTTTCCAACAATTCATCCGCAGGAAAAGGAGATGCGCGACCAGGAGAGTTTCGCGCAAACAGCTCGACGACGCCGTGGCTCAACGCCCAAATATGAGCAGAAAACATCGATGCAGGGGGGCGTTTAGCAGCGGGGATGTGCTGGCTAAGATCGCTGGCAGCTTGCTCGAGAATCCTATTGGCCCGCTGGGCCGCAGCGGCCAAGTCCGGCGACCGGTTTACGGAAATGCCACTTTCAAACATTGAAATGTAATGGCCGGGGAAATCCCGCGCAAATGCCAGATATGCACGCCCTGTTGCCTCAAATGCTTTGAGAGCCGAAGGTTGACCGGACTGATAGGCAGCCTCCATCAGCTCGGCGAAAATCTCGTAACCTTGCAAAGCGCCTTCAGCGATCAGCTCCTCTCGTCCGTCGAAATGGCGGTAGACTGCTGCAGGGGTGACGCCTGCCTGCTTGGCCGCTTCGGACAGGGTAAATCCCGTAGGCCCACGTTCTTTGATCAGCATCAGGGCGGCATCAATCAGGGCCTGCCGTAGATTGCCATGGTGATATCCACGTTTAGACATCCCAGATATCCGGACCACCACATATTTTTTCATCAATCAGGCCAATGGCAGCCGTATCTTTGTTTGAATAATCGAATGCATGGAGCACTGTGCGGATAGCCGCCAACCGGGCGCGGCGCTTGTCGTCAGACCGGATGATCGTCCACGGCGTTGTGACCGTATGGGACCGTGCCAACGTGTCTTCAATCGCCGCGCTATAGGCATCCCATTTACTAAGACCCATTACGTCGATCTTACTCAGCTTCCAATGCTTCAAAGGGTCGCTTTCACGAGCCAACATGCGGCGCAGCTGCTCTGCTCGGCCAACATTCAGCCAGAACTTAAACACATGGATACCGTCATCAACCAGCGTTTTTTCGAACGGAACAACCTGAGAGAAAAAATGTTCGCGCTGCGTATCGGTGCAAAATCCGAATACCGGTTCGACAACACCCCGATTATACCAGCTTCGGTCGTAAAATACCATTTCGCCAAAGCTTGGCAGATGGCAGATATATCGCTGAAAATACCATTGCCCGCTCTCTGTGTCCGTGGGTTTTGATAGCGCCACAACCCGCGCAGCACGGGGATTCAGGTTCTGCCGCATCCGCTTGATGGTTCCGCCTTTGCCGGCCCCATCGCGCCCCTCAAAGACCATGACGATGCGGGCCCCGGTTTCACGACCCCAAGACTGTAGTTTGGCCAGCTCGATCTGAAGCTGCTCCATCTCGGTCTCATATTGCTTGCGGCCCATCCTTTCGGGATAAGGATAGGTGTCATTAAGGATATCGTCCTTGTCGGCGCTTTGAATAGTCTGTCTGATCTGCTCTGGTGCGTCGTTCTGAAAGAATGCGCTGATCGCACCATCAAAGGGCAGGTCCATTTGGGTCTCCTAATCGTAGTGTTCCGCGATGTTATGGAACGTTCTTGATCCTAGCGCAAACCCGCACGTTCAGCCGCACTGTCGATAGCCGCCAGAACCTGGGGTTGGGCTGCGTGTTGCGGCATATGGCCTATACCCGGCAGTGTCGTCAGAACGGCATCGGGTAGCTGTGTCATCAGCACCTTAGCATGAACATCAAAAGGGACGATAGTATCAGCTGTGCCGTGCACGACCTCGACTGGCATGGTCAGCTGCGCGTATCGCGCGACCATCTGCTTGATATGAGGCAGCAATGTATTCACTTGCTGTGCGTTGGCGCGCATGGAACCCCGGCGCAAAGCTAGTGCAGCACCGATATAACTACCATAGCCTTTGGGAGCGTGTTGTGGCGCAAAAATCAAATCAATATTCTTTTGCACAAATTTTGCCGGGATAAACGCCGTGATCGCAGGAATAATTAGTGCCGAACCTAAAAGAGACCCTGTTAAGCGATATTGCCAGCCAAGATCACCCTGCCATTCTTCTGATACCGCTGACACAAGTACCAGTGCCTTGGTTTGCTCCGGTCGCTCTATCCCCCATGCCAAAGCGACGGCACCACCGTAGGAATGCCCCAACACAACCGGGTCGGTCACGCCAAGCTGGTCTGCTGCCTTTTGCAGCAAAATTGCTTGTTCAGTAGGCGAGGCCGCGGCGGTATTCCATACGCTAGAATCCTTGGGCAGGATGTCGGTCCAACCCATTCCGGGGCGGTCAAACATAATAACGCGGTATTTATCCTTTAGCTTATCCGCCATATCAAACGTGAAATCGCGCAGATTACCCGAAGCACCGTGGATAAGCACAAGGTCAGGGCCGTTTCCCACCACCTTTGCATGTACCGTGACGCCGTCGATATTCATCAATTCGCCAATTGGCGGAAAGTCGGCATCTGCCGCTGCTTCTTTGGCATGGGCGCGCCACTGCACCACCCCCACCAAGAGGCCTATCAGAGCAAGAATAAGCAGAGTTTTATGTCCCAATAGCGTTCAAATCATAGGGGGTAGACTGGTAAATTTCGTTGACCCAATTGCCGTACAAAAGGTGGGCATGACTACGCCACCGGTTCAGAGGCGTTTTGGCAGGATCGTCATCGGGGTAATAATTACACGGAACCTTGACCGGTGTCCCGGCCTCAACGTCGCGGTCATACTCATCTTTTAGGGTGTCGCGGTCATATTCAAGGTGATTGAAAATATACAAAGCACGATGCGCCGGATCTTCGACCAGACAAGGACCGACCTCGGCACTGCCCAACAAGGTTTTCAACCCGTCTACTGCGTTCACCTCAGCGGCCCGCATTTCGGTCCAGCGGCTTACCGGGACGACCAGATCATCAGAAAAGCCCCGTAAATACGGCGACGACGGCACTAGATTGCTGTGACGAAAGCAACCAAATGCTTTCTCCTGCAACAGATGTTTTTCGATCCCGTGGAAGTAGTTGATCATCGCCATGCCGCCCCAACACACGCCAAAAGTAGAATGCACGTGGGTTTGGGTCCACTGGAACACGCGGGTAAGTTCGTCCCAATAGGTGACATTTTCGAAATCCAGATGTTCGATGGGCGCACCGGTGATAATAAGCCCGTCAAATTTCTCTTCGGTGACGTCTTCAAACGGGCGATAAAAGCTTTCCAGATGATCGGCAGCCGTATTGCGTGACTGGTGGTCGGACATGCGCAACAAACTAAATTCAATCTGCAACGGTGTCGCCCCGATCAACCGGGCGAACTGATTCTCGGTCTGGATTTTTTTCGGCATCAGGTTGAGCAAGGCAATGCGCAATGGGCGTATATCTTGGGTGGCGGCCTGATCCTCGTCCAGCACCATCACACCTTCGCGCGTCAATACATGATAGGCGGGCAGGTCGGAGGGAAGTTTGATCGGCATAGTATTGTATTTCCACATCTGATGAGGGGAATAGATAGGTCTCAGCGGCAGGGCTGCCAAGGGCTATGCGCAGATTGCCTCGGCGATAAGATCAACGAAATCATCCTCGCTGGTCAAAGTCCCGACTTGATCGGCGGTCACCGTCACCCCCCATTTTGCCATTGCTTCGTATCTTGGCTGGCGATGTGCAAGGGCTCGCGCATAGATCCAACGGATAAACGTATCAGGGTCAACTTCGTCTTCCTGGCAATTGTTTTCGTTAAGATATTCCCGCCAACTGCTGGTCAGGAATTCCGGTTCATACGCCATCGGTTTCGGCGCTTTGTCAAAACGTCTGATCAATTCGTTTGTATGGGCGTCATCGCCCTTGATCCAAACCAATAAGCATTCATCCGACAGCGCTTTCATCAGCGGATCGTGATCGTCAGCGGGATCAATCCATTCACAGATGGAGCCGCCGGTATCGCAGATGAAGTGAGGGTAGCCGTAAAGAGATTCGGCACGGGCGGCAAAATGTGCCGTGTCCATCAAGGCTGCGATCTCTGCTCGCTTGAATGCTTGTTGCCGCGTGGCGTATTGTGACATAGGAAGACCGCCCTTCGAAGGACTCCCGGGCTTGCCGAGCCAAGTAGCCACAGGCGACAGGTTGTCGAATGTAATGTTCGACCCGATATAGATGCTATCGCTCAGTAACAGATCGCGCAGAAACGGGACTTTCATCGCCTCGGCCTTGGCATTGTCGGCAATGGTTTCGCCTAGATATCGTGTGCCTATGCGGTAATCGATGGAATAGTGAAACCAGTCGCCTGACTTGCGCAACAAGTGGGCCAGATGGGTTTTACCCAATCCCGACATACCAAAGACCAGTACCTTCTTGCGCGGCGCGGCACGCCAGTCATCGGCAGAAGCATAAAGCATGTAAAAGGTTCCAGGATTATGAAATTTGCCGATCAATATCGCAGGCACGGGTAAAGGGCCAGCCATAGTGATATTGGGCTGCATCTATAAAAAAGCCCGCGGCGCAATTACCGCGGGCCTTGCAGTATAGTTGCACTCTTAAAAGTTGAAGCCAACCTTCACACCAATGGCGATTGCGTCGTTATCTGCAAAACGGGCCGCTGGTGCCGCAGCCCCTGCGCGTGTCTGTGCGTCACCGATATTGACATAGCGAATACCGGTGGTGATCTTCATATTGTTACGGGTGTAGGTCGCCGCCAAGGCCATGCTTCTTTGTCCATCTGTCGGGCCAAGGTTGGATGCATATCCGCCGACCTGTTTCTCATACGCGACAGAGGCCGCTACCGACCACGTTTCGGTGATCCGGCGCCCAACGCCTAGGCTGTAGGTGTAGATATCGTCGTTATAGCTCAGCAGTTTAGACCCGCCTGTCAAAGCAGAGTATTGAGCGGGCGCAATTTCAAAGGATGACCAGTCAGTCCAGCGTACTCCGCCAAACAGCAGTGTATCAGCTGCAATGCCTGTTTGAAATTCAAGGTTTAGCGACTGCGGCGTCTCGACATGAGTAGAAGAACGTACATTCCGCCCGATCGCTGAATTTTCCGTGGTGTTTACGTCGTATTTTATTTTCGAATTATAGGTTAATGACACGCGTAGGGCTATCTCGGGTTTCTCAAAAGCGACCCCGGCAACATAGCCGACACCAGTTTCGCGGTCACCCTTGACCGAATAGGGTGCACCGGGGGCTGTGATGCCTGGTCTGGGGCCAGATGTGACAAACGGGATCAGCGCCGATGCTTCGATAGTTTGAATTCGAATGCCGCCATGAACGCTGAAATTATTGGGCATTTCAAACCGCATCAGCCCGGTTAGCGCGTTACTGTCGAACGTCGCCGTGGCCCCTTGCGCAAAATAACCGGTTCCGGTTGGATACGCCACGTCGGCACCAAATGGCTGGTCATAGATGATCGCATACGAGATTTGATCCGTAAGGTCCGCTTTATAAGCGGCACCAAACGATAAAAAACTGTCAGTCATATTACCGCTTTGGGCACCGGGTGTCGCTTGCACCCCTACACCCGATATATCCGGCGACACCGATCCCAGGCTGAATTCAGCATAACGACCGCTTTCAAACAAAGCCGTAATCGGCTGTCCTGTCCGGTCGATCGCGCCCGCGTGGACGGTTGAAGCGCTTCCCAAAAGCGCGATAACGGCCATCACTCTATATGTCATAAAAAAAACTCCTCCCCAGAAGCCGAACAGCTACAAAATGCAGATATTCTTGACGTTATTGGGCAACGCATTTGGTCGTTCGTCAATTCCTGACCAAACGGCAACCATTCCAGTTTTTTGCAAATCTTGTAAGCACGCTACTTCGGCTTGCGGCTCTCGACCCGAAGGCTAATATAATTTCCCGCAAATATAATAGCACCGCCGATGAAAACCCAGATATCCAAGGCCTCCGCATAAACCAACATCCCGATGATAGCGATAACGGGCAGGCGGATGAAATCAATCGGAACCACCACAGTGGCTGGCGCTATTGCCAACGCATTCGTCAAGCAGAAATGCGCCAAAAGCCCGGCAACCCCGATCAACAGCAGCAAGGGGCCGTGGGAAAGGTCCGGCAGCGTTAACTCACCATCATAGGTCACCATTATAAGGCCGAAAACCAATTGCATAAGCGTGAGGTAAAACAAAATGCTGGTAATTGACTGGCTTCGAGTCAACTTCTTGGTCAGCATGATCGTCAGCGCAAAAAAAACAGCGCTGGATGCCGCTGCCAACATCCCCGGATTGATCCCTGCAATAGTAGGGCGCGCGACAAATAGTATCCCAACAAACCCCAATAACGCTGCAGCCGCCCGGGCCTTGGTCAGCCTCTCACCCAAGATAAGCGGAGACAGCGCGATCACCCACAATGGTGACGTAAATTCCAAGGCAAAAACCTGCGCCAGTGGAATAACTGTCACCGCAAAAAACCACAAATTCTGCCCGATGAAATGCGCCAGATTGCGCCCCAGATGCACACCTATATCGCGGGTGTTGATCTGGCGCCACGTACCCGTAGCGAAGGCAACCGATACGACCACCACCACGCCAACGGCCGAGCGGTACATCATTATCTCGAACGTATCATAGACGGTGCCTAATTCGCGCCCCGCCACAGCCATGGCCGAAAATGACCCGATCGACCCCATCATCCAAAGGGCAGCCGTAAAGGTCTTGCTCAAGCCGCTATTTCCAAATGGTAAAAAATCCTCGCCGAAGGCATAAACTCTTTTGGCCGCATCATTCCCATTCGATCGTACCGGGGGGTTTGGACGTAATATCATAGGTCACACGATTGATACCCGGAACTTCGTTGATGATCCGAGTCGCGGTTTCGCCGAGAAAATCGTGGGTAAATGGGTAATAATCCGCCGTCATCCCATCAACGGAGGTCACTGCGCGTAATGCACAGGCAAAATCATAGGTCCGTCCATCGCCCATAACGCCCACGGTGCGTACGGGAAGGATCGCAACAAACGCTTGCCATATATCGTCGTACAGACCGTGTTTACGGATCTGGTCGATATAAACCGCATCGGCCTCGCGCAGAATGTCTAGCTTCTCGCGGGTGATTTCGCCGGGGCAACGAATCGCCAGCCCGGGGCCAGGGAAAGGGTGCCTGCCGATAAATGACGGCGGCAATCCCAGCTCACGCCCCAATTCACGCACCTCGTCCTTGAAAAGTTCGCGCAATGGTTCGACCAATTTCAAACCCATCTTTTCGGGCAATCCGCCAACGTTGTGATGCGACTTGATCGTGACCGAAGGGCCGCCAGAAAATGAAACTGATTCAATGACGTCGGGATAGAGAGTACCCTGAGCGAGGAAGGTTGCATCGCCTACTTCGATGGCATGTTTCTGGAAGACATCAATGAACAGTCTGCCAATGATCTTGCGCTTGGTCTCAGGGTCACTGACGCCTTCGAGCTCTCCCAGAAACAGTTCCTGTTCGTCCGCGTGGATCAGCGGCATATTATAGTTGTCGCGAAACATCGTAACGACTTCTTCCGCTTCGCCTTTGCGTAGCAAGCCGTGGTCCACAAAAACGCAGGTCAACTGGTCGCCGATCGCTTCATGGATCAGGACAGCTGCAACAGACGAATCGACGCCGCCAGAAAGACCGCATATCACCTTGGCGTCCCCGACCTGTTCACGGATATTGGCGATAGCTTCTTCGCGGTAGGCGCTCATCGTCCAGTCGCCCTTGAATCCTGCCAATCGGATAAAGTTTTCATATAAACGCGCGCCGTTGGGGGTGTGGTGCACTTCGGGGTGAAACTGAACGGCATAAAAGTTGCGTTCCGTGTCACCAGTAATGGCGAAAGGCGCATTGGGTGATGTGCCAAACACTTCGAACCCCGGTGCGATCGTACTTACGTGGTCGCCGTGGCTCATCCAGACTTGTTCGCGGTCGGTTAGGAACCAACCTTCGAGCAAGGGCAGTTTTTCCTCAGATGGTGCCACGAAGGCGCGCCCAAATTCCGCGGTACCGTGACCGCGCACTACTTTGCCGCCCAAACAATGCATCATCACTTGCTGACCATAGCAAATGCCCAAGATGGGCACGCCCAGATCGAACACCGACTGGGGTGGCATCGGCGCACCTTCGGCAAAAACCGAGGATGGCCCCCCCGAGAAGATGACCGCCTTGGGGGCGAACTCCTCGAGGTAGGCATCATCAACCGTATTAAACGGCTTGATTTCGCAAAATACATTAAGTTCACGCAAGCGGCGAGCGATCAGCTGAGTGACCTGGCTGCCGAAGTCTATGATGAGAAGGCGGTCATGGGAGATATCTGTCATGCCGACTGATTATGTGTGGAAGGCTTGCGAGGCAAGAGTGGAGTGGGGGCCAGCCCCCAGACCCCCGGAGTTTATTGGGCAAAATGAAGCCATGACCGCGTCGTGATGTCGGTTTTTGACGCCTAAGGCCGTTATCCGCGTGAAATGGCTGGGGCGAATGGGGTAGCTAGGCCTCAGTTTTGGCGAAAAGGAAGATCACATGGCGGAATCAGCAAGACGTGGGCGTGGCGGCGGCGGGGCCGCACGGCGGGCGGAGCGGTCAGCCGTGTCATTCGAAACGGCAAAGTATATCGAACGCAATATTCCCAACTTCGAGATTCTGACCGAAGAAGCACTGGAAATCATCGAGCGCAATGCCGACACGGTCCTGGAAGAAATTGGCGTTAATTTTCCCGACAACCCGGAAGCTTTGGCGCTTTGGCGCGAAGCCGGGGCAAACGTCACCGGTGATCGCGTGCGCATTCCTCGCGGATTGGCCCGTGAGCTATGCAAAACTGCGCCTTCGGAATTTACCCAGCATGCCCGCAACCCCGACCGCAACGTCGTAATCGGGGGGCGCAATCTGGTGCTAGCCCCCGTATATGGACCGCCCTTTGTGCGTGATGTCGCCGGCGGGCGGCGTTATGCCACTATGGCTGACTTCAATAAATTCGTGAAGCTTGGCTATATGTCGAAATGGCTCCACCATTCCGGCGGAACAGTATGTGAACCAACGGATATACCCGTCAACAAGCGTCATCTCGACATGCTGCATGCCCATATGACACTTAGCGATAAACCCTTCATGGGGTCGGTAACCGAGCCAAGCCGAGCCCAGGATTCGGTAGATATGTGCAAGGTTCTGTTTGGTGCAGATTTCGTTCAAAAAAATACCGTGATGACATCGTTAATCAACATCAACTCGCCGATGACTTTCGACGACGTAATGATGGGCGCGTTGAAGGTGTTCGCCGAAAACAATCAAGCGTCAATCATATCGCCCTTCATCGTCGGAGGCGCGATGGCACCTGTGTCTGTGGCCGGTACATTGACGCAAGTTCTGGCTGAAGTCATGGCAGGAATTGCGTATAGCCAACTGGTCCGTAAGGGGGCACCGGTGATTTTCGGTGCCTTTGTGACTTCTATAGACATGAATTCGGGCGCACCGACTTTTGGGACGCCTGAAGCGGCGCATATTACCTATGGTGCAGGCCAGCTCGCGCGGCGAATGAAGCTGCCCTTCCGCTCCGCCGGATCATTCTGCGGATCCAAACTACCTGATGCTCAGGCCGCCTATGAGACATCGAACAGCCTGAACATGGGGCTTTTGTCAGGAGTGAATTTCATGCTTCACGCCTGTGGTTGGCTAGAAGGGGGGCTAGTAAGCTCTTTCGAGAAATTCGTGATGGATGCAGATCAACTTGGCACTTTACATCACTTGGCGCGCGGCGTGCAAATCGACGAAAATGCACAAGCGATGGACGCTATCCGCGAGGTCGGCCCTGGCGGGCATTATTTGGGATGTGCCCATACGCAAGCCAACTTCAAACAAGCCTTCTGGAAATCAGACCTGCTGGATTACAAACCGTTTGAGACCTGGTCGGATGAAGGAGCACGTGACACGCAGGCACTCGCATCCATCCGAGTCGAAAAGCTTTTGGGTGATTACGTACAACCGGCGATGGACGTTTCTGTACGCGAAGCACTTGATGCATTCGTGAGCGAACGAAAAGCCGCCGAACCCGACAGTTTCATGTAACGTCAAGGCGGCCTTGGCCTGTGCGTAAAAGCCGGGCCTCTGACACAATCGCGATCAACACTTCGACATGGCGGATCAGGTTATACCCTGTATCCGCCATTTTCCGTTGAATGTTCAGCTCTGCCTCCATGTCGATCAGCCGGATCAGTGCGGGACCATTGCGCGGTAAAGTCGTGCAGCCAAAGAGTCTGCGCAGATGTGTGCCGCGACGATAGTGATCAGCGCCCATGAGCGCAGCCCTCATTAATGTTTGAGGCCGCCTAAGCGCGTGGAGACGAGAAAGTATGTCTTGCATGTATTCATATCCTTGACGGTTTCGAGAGCCATAACGCGGCACGATCCGGCAAGTCTTTCATGACAATGCAACATGTTGCGCGACCTCAGGTGCCGCCGTTCGACGTGGTTACAACTGTTTACGATTTAGAAACAATCATGACCTCAGAAGATTAATATTAACGCACAGGTAACCTTCATGAACGTAATTGTGGATAACTCTGTGGGTATTTTATCAACTTTGAGAAGAAGGACAGAGGGAACATGACTTTGTTAAATGATTGCAATCCAGTTCAAAATGGGACCGTCGGGATACCTGAATGGGTGCCGCCGGATGCGTTTCACTATTTGTCACACGTCGAGCTTGGGCAGCCGATTCGGGCGTTGGCGCGGTCGGCCGAATGTCATGCCTCAACTATTTTGCGGCAGATACGCAGGATTGAGACGCGTCGCGACGACCCATTGGTTGACGACGCATTGGAAACACTGGGTCGTGTGAGCCGCAGTAAGGTAACGCCAGCAAAGGACCATCAGCAGATGCGCTTGACCACAGAAACCATGATGCCTGACGATGAAACGTTCTCGCGCGAAGCTCGGCGAATACTGCGTCGTTTGTGCGAAACCGGCGCGGTGCTTGCCATTGCCGCAGATATGGAAAAAGCAGTTGTTGTGCGGGACGGGGCTGGCAGGTGTACCACCCGCACAGCTGTAGTTGATCGGCCCATTGCACAGGCTATGGCGCTTAAGGGTTGGATCGCTACCAAAGGGTCCGGTAGAATTGTACGGTATCATATCACCGCAGCAGGCCGTACCGCGTTGGAACAAATGCTGCTGCGTGACGTACCACATAGTAAGGCTGGCTTTGCAGAAGCTCAAACACCCTTTGCAGAGCAATCAGAAGAGAACGACGGTTTCGCGGAGACCAGCAGACAGTCGCGACGTACCTTGGCAGAAAGCCCGTTGTCGGCCTTGGCCCGGCGCCGCGAAAAAGACGGTACCCGGTTTCTTTCAAACCGGCAGGTGCAGGCAGGGGAGCGATTGCGCGAAGATTTCGAACTGGCTCAAATGGGCGAAAGTACCACTGTAAATTGGGAACGTTTCCTGACACCCGGTGGGGCTAGGCCTGCCAACTACCAAGGTGGCAGCGCCCCGGCAGTGGCGCGCGCCCGCGTTGGAGCCGCACTTGAGGAACTTGGCCCCGGCCTGTCAGATGTCGTGTTGCGGTGTTGCTGTTACCTTGAGGGCCTTGAAACAGCGGAGAAAAGATTGGGGTGGTCGGCACGATCGGCCAAGATCGTTTTGCGGATCGCGCTTATTCGTCTGCGCAAGCATTATGACGAGACCCTTGGTCCGGGTGGCGCAATGATCGGCTAGCCACCGTTTTATACAGACTTAGCTGCGCATCGTCTGCACCCCCTTTTAAGCGAAGCATGAACCGTCTACATAGGACGGAAATGGTAGAACGGAGCCTGATCATGCGCGACCTGAAAATCCCCGAACAGCGCCATCCAGAAAAAGCAAAGCGGCCTGACAACCCGCAGCCGAAAAAACCGGCATGGATCAGGGTAAAGGCGCCGGGAGGCAAAGGGTATGCCGACACCGCCAAAATCATGCGCGACAACAAACTGGTGACAGTCTGCGAAGAAGCGGGCTGTCCCAATGTCGGTGAATGCTGGTCACAGGGTCACGCGACAATGATGATCATGGGCGAAGTTTGCACCCGTGCCTGTACGTTCTGCAACATCGCCACCGGCAAGCCGCCAGAGGCGCTTGACGTGTTCGAACCGGGCAGGGTGGCAGATGCGGTGGCTAAGCTGGGTTTGAACCACGTCGTGATTACATCGGTTGATCGCGATGATATCGAAGATGGCGGGGCCGAACATTTTGCCCAGACCATCCGGGCCATCCGCAAACGATCGCCGGGCACGACCATTGAAATTCTCACCCCTGATTTTATCCGCTGCGACCCGAAGGTTTTGGAAATCGTCGTTGCCGCACGCCCGGATGTGTTTAACCACAATCTTGAAACGGTGCCCGGTTTATACCCCCAGGTACGCCCGGGCGCGCGGTACTTCCATTCATTGCGATTGCTTCAGCGGGTGAAAGAGCTTGATCCGATGATGTTTACCAAATCAGGTATCATGGTCGGCTTGGGCGAAGACCGTCAATCGGTGATGCAGGTCATGGAAGACATGCGCGCTGCCGACATCGATTTTTTGACGATTGGGCAATACCTGCAACCGACGCCAAAGCACCACCGCGTTGATCGCTTCGTGCACCCTGACGAATTCGCAACTTATGAAAAGTCAGCTTACGGTAAAGGGTTCCTCATGGTTTCGGCGTCGCCGTTGACGCGTTCCAGCTATCATGCCGGTGACGACTTTGCGCGGCTGCGGGCCGCACGCCAGGCGAAACTTGGGTAGGGAGCAATTTGGGTGGCTGCCTAAGCGCGCTGATTGCAAGAGAGCCACCCGATGCATATCCCCTATCGTCGCCCCTTAGGTCGCCTTTATGCAACCCTCGTGAGCGTCACACCTAGAACCGCCGACCGATACGTTCGCTGGTTGCCCAATCCGGCCACCAGCCCATATATTCGATGCCGAAAATCACTGCTGCTGCCAGAATGATCGCGAATACGAACTTTACGCGCTTCGGCGAGGGGGGATTCTGCACCCACCGCTTCATTCTCATAAACCAGACGATATTCATCATGTGAAACGAACTTTTCCGATAAATGGCAGGTTCCGGTTGCGTTGGGCAAAATCAATCCCATAGCCGACGACAAATTCATCGGGTATTTCAAAGCCGATCCAATCGGCCTTCATTTCGACCTCGCGGCGCGTCGGCTTGTCGAGCAATGCGATGGTTTTCAGCCGCGCCGGTTCGCGCGACAGCAACAGATTTCTGACATGATGCAACGTGTGACCCGTATCAACGATGTCTTCGACGACCAAGACATCTCGCCCTTCAATTACGCCTCGTAAGTCTTTAAGAATGCGGACCTCTCTGCTGCTTTCCATACCGTCACCATAACTGGACGCTTCCAGAAAATCGACCTCGATAGGCAGGTCAAGTTCACGCACAAGATCAGCGATGAATACGAATGATCCGCGCAGCAAACCGACCACTATCAGTTTATCGGTACCCTCGAACTCGGACTGTATCTCGCGGCACAATGCTTCGATCCGGGCGGCGATCGCCTTGGCCGAGATCATTTCGTCGATGACATAAGACGGGGTGGTCATGGGTTTAACCTTGAAACAGGGGCACTTAAGATTTCATAAGGGCGTAACTTCAAGATAGATGGAAATCAATGCCTACCCATTCAGAGACCCGCGAACTGCCCTATACCGCCCAACAGATGTACGATCTGGTGGCCGATGTGGCATCCTATCCCGAATTTCTACCGTGGACCTCTGCCGCGCGGATCAAAAGCCGCGAAGAAAAGGGCGATCACGAGGTGATGGAGGCGGATCTGGTCATCAGCTTCAAGGTATTTCGCGAACGTTTCACCAGTCGCGTGGTGCTTTGGCCTGCACCCAAGAAAATTGATACCGAATATTTGGATGGGCCGTTCAAATACATGAGGTCGAACTGGCACTTCGAGGACATTGACCAAGGTGGCTGCAAGGTCTCTTTTTTCGTCGATTTCGAATTCAGGAATATCGTCCTGCAAAAGATCATCGGCGTGGTATTCAACGAAGCAATGCAGCGTGTTGTGAGGGCTTTCGAAAAACGTGCTCAAGCGTTGTATGGGCCGCAGGTATAAGGTGTTATTGCTGCTGCGGGCCTCGCCAGTTATGGCAAGGCCCGTCATAAGTTTGGTTAGTTGCTCAAGTCATAGGCGCGCTCGCCATGGACCGCCAGATCAAGCCCGCCGACTTCGATTTCGCGCGACACGCGCAGCGGCGTGATTGCCTTGCAGATAACGACGAGCGCAACAGTGACCACGGTCGTGTAGATCCCAACGATTGCAAGTGAACCGAGCTGTGCTGTCCAAGTGCCAGCCCCCAGTGCAGCGATCATGATCGTGCCAAAAATACCGCCCACGCCGTGTACGGCAAACACGTCCAAGGTGTCATCAATCTTGGCTTTGTTTCGGATCAACATCACCGCTTCTTGGCAAAGCACCCCGGCAACCGCGCCAATTAACAACGCCGCCCAAGGCCCGACAAAGCCTGATGCGGGGGTGATGGATGCCAGCCCGGCAATGGTCCCCGTCACAAGACCGACCATTGAGGATTTGCCAAACTTGACCCGTTCCCACAATGCCCAGGTCAATGACGCAGTCGCCGCGGAAATATGCGTCACGGTGATAGCCATGGCTGCACCGCCGTCTGCGGCAAGTTGGGAGCCCCCATTAAATCCGAACCAACCGACCCACAGCATGGCCGCACCGATCATCACATAGCCCGGATTATGCGGCGGCGTGGTGTGGTTCAGACGTGGCCCAAGAAATACGGCGATGATCAAGGCCGCCAACCCCGCAGTTTCATGAACCACAATACCGCCAGCAAAGTCGCGTACGCCGATTTCGCCGAAAATCCCGCCATCCGATAGAAAACCACCGCCCCAGATCCAATGGACAACCGGGGCATAACACAAGAGCATCCACAGCCCCGAAAACAGCAGGACAAAGCCGAAACCGACGCGTTCCACATATGCCCCGACGATAAGAGCCGGCGTGATGATCGCAAATGTCATCTGGAACGCAAAAAATAGAATCTCGGGCAGGGTGCCCGCGAGGCTATCAATGTTAACCCCGTTCAGCCCGACCTTGTCCAACCCGCCCCACACGCCCGATGTGCTAGGGCCAAAGGCAATGGAATATCCGGCAAAGAACCAAAGCACGCTCATCAGACACGCGACGGCGTAACAATGCATAAAGACACTGAGAACGTTCCGACTACGCACCAGCCCGCCGTAGAACAGCGCCAGACCGGGTAACGTCATAAACAGGACCAGCGCTGTGGCGGTCATGATCCAGGCTGTATCGGCAGCATTCATCTTTGGTTCTCCGCTAGAAAAATATTCACACGGGTAGAGCCTTAATAAACGCATATGGAAAAGCTAAAATGCAGGCAGATGAGGCTATTTATAAGGCATTTTTGAATGTGCCTGATTATTACGCGGCTCAGCGCGGTCCATGCCAAATTTATAAGCACTAAGAAATTGCGCGTAACAGCAGGCTAAGGGCATGATCCCGCGCCGCCTTGCGTACGATGTCACGCCCCGGTGCGCCGAATTCCTGCGTTTCCGAGACCACCTCGGAACCCCGAGCGATTGCAAAACAAACCCGGCCTTCGGGTTTATGCTCTGAACCGCCGGGGCCAGCGATACCTGTGACAGAGACGGTAAGTTGCGCTTGCGACCGCAATAACGCGCCTTGTGCCATTTCCCGGGCTACTTGTTCCGACACAGCGCCAAATGCGGCTAACGTAGACGCAGATACGCCTAACATGTCGATTTTCGCGGCGTTGGTATAGGTCACGAAACCACGATCAAATACGGCCGAGGAGCCGGGGAGCTGGGTCAACGCCGCGGCCACCATACCGCCTGTGCAACTTTCCGCGCAGGCTATCATTACGCCGCACGCCTTGGCCCGATCCAGCAGGGCGGGCATATCAGGCAAAGAGATAGACATGATATATCACCGCTAGCAAGATTACCCCAAACAGCGCGAAAACGCCGGCGATCACATCATCCAGCATCACACCCAACGGGTCTCCGCGCCGGTCGGCCCAGCCGACCAGTAGCGGCTTCCAGATGTCGAACAAGCGAAATAGCAGAAATGCGGATATCCAGCCTGGCCACATGACCAGAATGTTCATATCCATCGTCCAAGACGCATAACTTAACGGTAACAGCGCGATCCACTGGCCGACAACTTCGTCGATGACGATTTCCGAGGGATCGTGGTCGGCTTGACCGGCGGTCATTCGGGCCGTCGCCCACCACCCCGCGCCAAACGCAACCGCGATACCTGCGATAAGCAGCGGCAACCCACCAATCACATGTAGCAACCACCCCCAGGGCAGGGCCACCAACGACCCCCAGGTACCGGGACCCGGACGAATATAGCCTATGCCTAGGACGGTGCCGACGAGTTTTGAGATATTCATGATTTCACCAATGTTGCTGTGGCTATGCAAGCGATGCCTTCACCACGACCGGTAAAGCCCAGCCGTTCGGATGTGGTAGCCTTGACCGATACGCGGGTCAGGTCGATTTCCAGAATAGATGCCAACACCCGACGCATCTCTGCGGCATGAGGCCCCACCTTCGGGTATTCGCAGATCAAGGTGCAATCTACGTGAGTAAGGTCAAACCCTTGGGTGCGGGCGAGACTGACAGCGTGGCTGAGAAAGATGTGGCTTTCAGCCCCTTTCCACTGCGGGTCAGAGGGTGGAAAATGCTGGCCGATGTCACCCATGGCAAGCGCTCCGTAAATAGCGTCAGTTACAGTGTGCATTCCTACGTCTGCATCCGAATGCCCGACCAGCCCATGCGAATGTGGTATGGTCACCCCGCATAACGTTACGTGGTCACCGGGGCCAAAGGCATGTACGTCAAAACCGTTGCCGGTACGGATATCCATAGTCTGCTCCAATATACGCGCGGCGCGCTCAAGGTCGCCGGGCAAAGTGATCTTGAGGTTATCAATGCTGCCGGGGGTGATGGCAACGACCATTCCTGCGGCGCGTGCCACCTCGACATCATCGGCGGCGACGCCATCATAGCGTGCGTGCGCGGCGCGAATTGCAGCTACATCGAACCCTTGAGGCGTCTGAGCGGCATAGAGTGCGGTGCGGTCCTGAATGCCTGCCACGGTACCGTCTTCGGCCAGCCAAAGCGCATCAGTGACAGCAATTCCCGGGGCCGCAGCCGGACCGGTTTTAAGCGCAGTTATCACGTGGTTAATCACTTCCGATGACACGCATGGCCGCGCGGCGTCATGAATAAGCACCTGATCCGCATCCCCCAACAGCGCAAGACCGTTGCGGACTGACCCGGCACGATCGACACCACCGCTGGTTATGATGCATCCGTTGTCGGTCAATTCTTTTGCGTACGCCATGTCGGCTTCGTTCAGCACGACGACCACCCGGTCTACAAGCGGGTGGTCCTGAAACGCCGCAAGTGTATGGTCGATCACACGCTTGCCGCGCAGAGGCTGCCATTGTTTGGGACTGGTACCACCAGCCCGCGTGCCACGTCCTGCGGCGACGATCAGTGCGGCGATTTTAGGCTGAGATGACATATGACGACCCCTGAATTCTGGCATCAGGTCTATTCAACCCAAGCATCAGGTGCAATCTCTGGTGAAAATGATTAAAAATTAGGCACGCACTTTCTTTAACTCCTCCTTTGGGCACCTGTTTCATTGAGTTCAGCGTTGGAGCCCGGTACACCAAAGGCAACTGCACAAGGATTAAGCGTTTGGGTCTGTCTGATCTTCCATTTTCCCTCGATCCGCCTGTTTTACTGGCACCTATGGCAGGAATCACTGATTTGCCGTTCCGCAACCTTGTGGCGTCATTTGGCGCGGGGTTGGTTGTTTCTGAAATGGTGGCCAGCGTCGATATGATAAACGCCCGTCCGGGAGCGTTGGAAAAGGCCGAGCTGGGTCTGGGCGTCGAAGGGTCTGCTGTGCAACTAGCGGGTCGCGAGTCAGCACCGATGGCCGAAGCGGCCCGTATGGTTGAAGCGCAGGGCGCGCGCGTCATCGACATCAACATGGGATGTCCGGCCAAGAAGGTGACCCAAGGCTATTCCGGTTCGGCGCTGATGAAAACGCCGGATCATGCGCTCCGCCTGATTGAGGCAGTGGTCAACGCCGTCAACGTCCCAGTCACTTTAAAAACCCGTCTGGGATGGGATGACGCCATGTTGAATGCGCCACAAATCGCCGCCGCGGCCGAAGCTGCCGGCATCACCATGATAACGATCCACGGACGCACACGCTGCCAGTTCTATAAAGGTGTGGCGAATTGGGAGGCTATTGCTGCGGTCAAGAACGCCGTTTCAATTCCCGTTATCGCCAACGGAGACATCGTCAGCACAGCAACGGCACAGGATGCGCTGAAAGCTTCGGGGGCTGATGGTGTCATGATAGGGCGGGGCGCGCAGGGCCGACCATGGATTTTGGCGCAGATTGCCCACGAGATTTACGGGACACCGGTACCCACCATCCCGCAAGGCGCAGATTTTGCGCAGATGGTCGGTGGCCACTATGAAGCCATTATCAGTTTTTATGGCGAAGTGATGGGGCTGCGCGTCGCCCGCAAACATCTTGGCTGGTACATGGACGAATGCGGTACCCCGGCCGATTTACGTCGGTGCGTGTTAACCGCGAAGAACACCAAGACAGTCCAACACCTGATCGCATCGGCGATGTTTTCCAACAAGCAAGCAGAGGCTGCATAGTGGACGCCGACACCATCTTTACCTCGCTGCCGATCCCCACCGTCTTGATCGGAGACAACGATGCAATCACCGATCTCAACCCCGAAGCTGAGGGGTTCTTGAATGCCTCGGCCAAATCGGTGAGGGGCACACCGGTCTGGGATATGATCGCCGTTGATGCCCCGCTAGAGGATGCCTTTGCCCGCGCCCGAGAAACCGGGACGCCGTTGTTTGTGAATGATGCCGATGTTGGGAGCGGGCAACGCGCACCCGTACCGTGCGCGCTGCACCTAGCACCGCTATCAGATGGTTCGGGCAAGATGATCCTGATGATCACACCGCGCGAGCTGGCCGGGCGGATGACGCAGCATCATACAGTAAAGTCTGCCGCGAAATCAGCGATCGGCATGGCCGAAATGCTGGCGCATGAGATCAAGAATCCTTTGGCTGGCATCACCGGGGCCGCGCAACTGCTGAGCATGAACCTGAACGCAGAAGATCTGGAGCTGACCGACCTGATTGTCGCCGAATCGCGCCGAATCGTAAAACTTCTGGAACAGGTGGAGCAATTCGGCAACTTGATGCCACCGGAACGGCAGGCTCTGAACTTGCACGACGTTCTGGACCGCGCTCGCAGGTCGGCTCTTCTGGGGTTCGGCGCGCGCATGAAAATTATCGAGGATTACGATCCATCGCTGCCTCCGGCCTTGGGAGATAAGGATCAACTATTGCAGGTGGTATTGAATTTGCTCAAAAATGCCGCTGAAGCTGCAGGAGATCAAGGCGGGACGATCCGGCTGCACAGCTATTACGAACATTCATTCCGCATGCGCCGTTCTGATGGAACCGGTCAGTCGCTGCCGCTTCAGATCGAGGTCATCGACGATGGGCCCGGTCTTCCGGATGCGATCCGCGCTGACGTGTTTGACCCCTTCGTATCGGGCCGCGAGAACGGCACTGGGCTGGGCCTTGCACTGGTAAGCAAAATCATTTCGGACCACGGCGGCTGGATTTCCGTTAACTCAACGCCCGGTCGTACCGTCTTTCGCATGTCGTTGCCACGGGCCGACAAGACCAATGCCGATATTTCCGCACTCGGACAGGAGACTTAATAATGGATGGCACAGTTTTGGTCGCCGATGACGACCGTACGATCCGCACCGTTCTGACCCAAGCATTGACGCGCGCCGGGTGCAAGGTTCACGCGACATCGAGCCTGACGACGTTGATGAGATGGGTAAGCGAAGGTAAGGGCGACGTTGTAATCTCGGACGTGGTAATGCCTGATGGCAACGGTCTTGAGATGCTGCCGAAGATTGCGCAGGATAGGCCCGGTTTGCCAGTCATCGTGATTTCGGCGCAGAATACGATCATGACCGCTATCAAAGCCGCCGAGGCTGAAGCATATGATTATCTGCCCAAACCATTCGATCTACCCGATCTTATGAAACGCACGGCCCGCGCGCTAGAACGCAGCGGACCGGCGCGCCGACCTGTGCAAACCAACGAAAGCGACGCAGAGCGCGATGATCTGCCATTGGTCGGGCGCACGCCGGTTATGCAGGCGCTCTACAGGGTTGTGGCACGGGTGATGAACACGGATCTGCCTGTATTGATATGGGGCGAATCCGGCACCGGAAAATCACTTATCGCTAAGGCCATCCACGACTTTTCTGATCGGCGCAGCTTACCCTTTGTGACAGTCACCGCCTCGGAACTACAAGATATAGAAGGGCCTGCGCGGGTTCTGGCGCGGGTTAGGGGGGGCACATTGTTGATTGATGAAATCGGCGACATCCCTCAGGAGATTCAGGCCCGTATCGCCCGAATGATGGACACCCCCGGCGACCATGGACCCCGTTTTTTAGCCACGAGCCAATCTGATTTGGCGGCTGCCATGAAAACGGGGAGCCTGCGCCGCGATCTGTATTATCGCTTGTCCGGTGCCACGTTGCATGTACCGGCCCTGCGCGACCGTATTGAGGACATAAACCTGCTCTCAGTCCACTTTCTTGAACGGGCCGAAACGGGAAACACCATGGCTCGTATCCTTTCGGATGGCGCTTCGAAGGTTTTTGCGAATTATCAATGGCCTGGCAATGTGCGTCAGTTGGAACATGCCATGCGCCAACTCGCGTTGACCAGCAGGGCCGCAGAAATCAGTCAATCAGAAGCCGAACTGGTTTTGGGTAATCAACCCGATCCAGAACCGTTGCGTGCACAGGCAAATACCGAAAAGTTGGGGGCTTCGGTCGAACGCCATTTGCGTCGATATTTCGACCATCACGGATCAATGTTGCCGCCCCCCGGGCTATATGCCCGAATTTTGCGGGAAATAGAGGCCCCTTTGATCGAAATTGCTCTATCTGCAACGGCAGGAAATCAGGCTAAATGTGCCGACCTGCTAGGTATTAACCGCAATACCTTGAGAAAAAAAATCACCGATCTCGATATTGAGGTGACACGCGGTCGTAAAATGATGTAAAAGAGCCACATAACCGTGGCCATCGGGTATCAAACTCCGATTAGGACCACATAAATAGGCGGTTGATGCATTCATGCATCACTACATCGGTGAGGATAACGGGTGCTTTCCCGGTCACGCAGCTATTATCTTATGCGTCTAGATCGTCTGCGGCGTTTGCGTCGGGTGCGTAATCTTGCAGCCTTGGGTCTTGTGGGTCTGGGGCCCGTTCTTGCGTTCGCCACCTATTTGGTTCTTGGCCCGATGGAGCAGGGCGGGCATGCGGCGAGCCTGCGTTTGATTCTGCTTACCGATCTCGTCTACATACTTTTGGTTGCTGCATTGGTGTTGAACCAAGTGGCAAGCCTGATTTCCGCACGACGTGCGAAATCTGCGGGGTCACGTCTGCACCTGCGTCTAACCGGCGTGTTTGCGTTGATGGCCCTAATTCCAACAATCAGCGTCGCCATCTTCGCCGGGCTGACCATCAACGTCGGACTTGAGGGTTGGTTTTCTGATCGCGTAAGGTCGGTTGTCGGAAACTCATTATCGGCTGCCCTAGCTTACGAGGCCGAGCAACGAGGTGACCTTGAGCAAGATGCCATATCGCTCGCACGTGCGATCGACAATGCGCGCGGACAAGGTGTTCCGGTACCCGACACCCAGCTTCTTGCCGAAGGACAACGCCAGATTCAGCGCGGCCTGCGCGAAGCTTACATGATCGACGGCACCGCGCAGATCCGCGCCCGTGGCGATAGATCGTATCTGTTTGATTTCGAAGCCCCAACACCCGATCAAATCGAACAAGCCCGCCAAAATAACGGCGTGCCCTATGTTATCGAAGATTGGGCCAACAACGAATACCGGGCATTGGTGTTGATGCAATCCTATGTCGATCGGTATCTTTATGTCAGCCGCGATGTGGACGGAAAAATTTTGGCATTGCTCGACGACACAAAAGAAACCGTTCACCTTTATCAACAGCTTGAAAACGACCGAGGCAAGCTGCTGTTCGAATTCGGACTGCTTTACGTGGCCTTTGCAGTTATTTTGATACTGGCCGCAATCTGGTTGGGGTTGTGGTTTGCCGAACGTCTTTCTGGCCCGGTTGGCCGCCTGACAGGGGCCGCACAGCAAGTGGGTGCTGGCGATCTTGAGGTACAGGTACGCGAAGAGGACGGTGACGACGAAATCGCGATGTTAGGTCGCTATTTCAATCAGATGACCAAACGATTGAAGGGGCAACGCGAGACTTTGCTAGATAACACCCGCCAGATTGAACGGCGCCGTAGATTGTTTGATTCAGTGCTCAGTTCAGTGACATCCGGTGTGGTGGGGCTCGACCCAGAAGGCCGCGTCGCTTTTGTGAACAAGTCGGCGATGCGTCTGCTTGACTGGGAAGAAGATCAGCAGTCACTGGCTATTTCTGTGGCGATCCCGGAATTCGGACCGCTGTTCAACACAATCGTTTCGGGTCACGGCGAGGTAGCACAAGGTGAGGTCAAGGTATCGCGCCAGGGTCAGTTGGAAAATCTGCTGGTCCATGTCTCAACCCGGCGCACCGAAGACGGCCGACTTGAGGGGTACGTTGTGGCGTTTGACGATGTGACTGATTTGGTCAGCGCTCAGAGAATGGCCGCTTGGGGTGACGTTGCACGTCGTATTGCACATGAGATCAAAAATCCGCTTACCCCAATCCAGCTGAGCGCTGAACGTATCCAGCGCAAATTCGGTCCAAAGTTGCCAGATGACGCGGCAAGCCTCGAACAGATGACGGGGGTGATCATCCGCCAAACCGCTGACCTGCGTCGCATTGTCGACGAATTTTCAAAATTCGCGAGAATGCCCGAACCCGAGACCAAGCTTCAGGATATATCACAACTGATGCGCGATGCGGTATTGTTACAGCAAACTGGCCAGCCTGGCGTAGCGATTTCGGTTGACCTGCCGACAGGCCCAGTTATGGCCCAAGTAGACGGGTCTATGCTGTCGCAAGCCTTAACAAACTTGATCAAGAATGCAGGAGAGGCCATTGAAACCCTGCAAGAAAAGTCAAATCATGGCGATATAATCCCCATGATCCAAGTTGCGCTGCGTTGTGTCGGCACGACGGTGCAGATCACCATCGCCGACAACGGTATTGGGTTGCCCGAAGACCGAGCCAGGCTTTTTGAGCCCTATGTGACCAATCGCAGCGAAGGAACGGGCTTGGGGCTGCCAATCGTGAAGAAGATCATCGAAGAGCACGGCGGCACGCTGACGCTTGAAAACGCACCGGTCTTTGAAGGCCAAACCTATTTCGGCGCGATGGCGGTTATTACGCTACCCCTTGTCGCCCCTATCGAAACACCAGAATTGGAGACCCAAGATGAGTGACATCCTGATCGTTGACGACGAACGCGACATTCGCGAACTGATTTCCGATATTCTACAAGACGAAGGCTTTGCCACTCGGCTGGCTGGCAATTCGGATGATGCAATCGCCGCCATAAACGCGGAACCGCCAGCGTTGATGATCTTGGATATCTGGCTGAAAGACAGCCGGATGGATGGTATCGACATTCTCAAGGCGGTCAAGCGGGACAATCCCGACGTGCCGGTCGTCATCATATCGGGGCACGGCAATATCGAAATTGCGGTCGCAGCAATTAAGCAAGGGGCTTACGACTTCATCGAAAAGCCGTTTAATATCGACCAGCTTCTTGTGGTGATACGCCGCGCAATGGAAACTTCGCGGTTGCGGCGCGAAAATCAGAACTTGAGGCGACGCGAAGTCGTGAGCACCGATATGATCGGACGTTCACCTGCGTTCAAGACGCTGATGGGTCAGATTGAAAAAGTCACGAAATCAAACGGGCGGGTGATGCTGCGCGGTCCCGCAGGGTCGGGCAAGGAAATCGCCGCCCGTTACATTCACGCCAATTCCGCGCGGGCCTCGGGTCCGTTCGTGACGGTAAATTGTGCCAGTGTCGCCCCTGACCGTATGGAGGAAGTCCTGTTTGGGCGTGAAAGTGCTGAACGGGGCGTTGAGCCGGGTCTGCTTGAACAGGCCCACGGGGGCGTAATATTTTTTGACGAGGTAGCGGATCTTCCACTGGGGACGCAATCAAAGATCTTGCGCGTTTTGGTCGACCAACAATTTACCCGCGTCGGGGGTCAGGACAAGGTGCGCGTCGACTTGCGCGTCATTTCCAGCACGAACAAGGATCTGGACGCAGCGATCAAGGCGGAAACGTTTAGGCAGGAATTGTACCACCGGTTGAATGTCGTCCCAGTCGCCGTTCCCTCGTTGGAGGATCGTCGCGAGGATATCACCGTCCTCGCTGACTATTTCATCGCCGAATTCAACGCCACCCAGGGCTTGCCGTTACGGACGTTTTCGGACGAAGCTGTTGCGTTGCTTCAAACGATGATCTGGCCGGGCAATGTGCGGCAGCTAAAAAACTTGGTCGAACGAGTGTTGATCCTTGGCGACGGCTCTGGCCCGATTGAGGCGCGAGAATTGCCCGGAGAAGATGAAAACACCGACGAAGACGGTCGCGTGGTCCTGTCGGGGGCACTGGCCACCTTGCCGCTTCGCGAAGCGCGAGAAGCATTCGAACGCGAATACCTGCTGACCCAGATCAATCGCTTCGGTGGTAATATCAGCCGCACCGCCAATTTTGTCGGGATGGAACGTTCGGCATTGCACCGCAAGCTCAAGAGCCTGGGCGTCGTAACATCGGCTAAATCCGGTACACGCGTTGCACATGTCGACGAAGATGCGGAGGCTATAGACTAGGACCTGACGCGCTGACTCGGCCAATTAACTGGGTCGCCCGAGGTTGAACTACCCCCGTGTCACAATTTGAAAACTACCGTCACGGTTACGGATTGCGCAGGAATTGGCGTTTAGCGCGGGCAGGGTGGTAGTGGAAGCTCTAGGGGCCGCTTTGGCCACGTTGGTCGGACAGGCCGGTATCGAAACAGGGGCAAAGCCCGCATCTGTCATGCATTGACCAACCACCCGTCTGCGCAATTGCGCGTTGGGGTCAACTTCATAGACCGCACCGGGCACAAAGTATCCCGGCGTAACGTGGCACTGCCCCTGACCGTTGCACCGCTGGTGTGGCGGGACAAATTGCGGCGGGTCACGTACCAGCTGGGTTGATGGCGGTACCTTCTCCAGTGCCGATACTGCGCACTCAGTAGTTGTTCGTTGCATATTCGCCACGGTCGCGCCGGGTTTGTAATAGGTATCCAGCGGCGTACAGCCTGCCAGAACCGCCATAAATGAAATCACTGTCTTCAGTCGATGTGTCATGAAACCAATCCTTCAGCGTAAGGCGACATTAGACATTTGAATTGACCCTTGCAAAGCCATCTGTCATTCAAATCCTTGGTCAGGCGGTCTTTGTCCCGCCAGATGACGATATAGGGCGCAACGCCAAAGGAACCCTACATGAAAGTGATTATTTGCGGCGCAGGGCAGGTCGGTTGGCAAATTGCCCGTCACCTGTCCGGAGAACGCAACGACGTCACGATTGTTGATAGTGACGCAGAGCTGGTACGACGCGCCACCGATACGCTGGATGTTCAAGGGGTTGCGGGTTTCGCCAGCTATCCCGACGTACTGGATCGCGCTGGTGCCCGTGATGCCGAAATGATCATCGCCGCCACCCATTCTGACGAAGTGAACATGGTGACCTGTCAGGTTGCCCATTCGGTCTTTGGTATCAATCGCAAAATTGCCCGCCTGCGCAGCCAGTCCTATTTGACGGCGATCTACTCGGATTTGTACCGCCGCGATCACATGCCCATCGATGTCGTTATCAGCCCCGAAAAAGAGGTCGCCGCAGCCGCACTCCAACGACTTTCCGCACCTGCGGCATTCGACACCGAAACTTTCATGGATGGAATGGCGCACTTGATCGGTATCCAGATCGATGAAGGCTGCCCGGTTGTTAATACGCCGCTGCGTCAGTTGACAGACCTGTTTTCGACCTTGCGGGCGGTGGTTGTCGGGGTGCGTCGCGATGGTACCTTATTCGCCCCTGAATCCAAAGATCAATTGTTTGTGGGCGACGCCTGCTATGTATTTTCGCACCGCGACGACATCCCCCGGACACTTGAGATTTTTGGCAAAAAGACAAGCAAGCTGGAACGGATCGTGCTGGTAGGCGGGGGCAATGTTGGGCTGGCCGTGGCCCAGAACCTCGAGAGCCGCGAAAAGCGTGTTCGTACCAAAATGATTGAAAAGAACCGTGCTATCGCTGAACGCGCAGCCGAAGCCTTGGAGCGCACCATCGTTCTCAATGGCGACGGGCTTGATGCGGCGTTGCTGGCCGAGGCAGGTATCAGCCGCGCCGACGCCATGATGGCGATTACCGATGACGACAAGACCAACATGCTGGCATGCGTACGCGCTAAGTCCGAAGGTTGCCCTTATGTGATTGCTCTGATCAATGACCCCACGTTGGTTCCGCTGATGGAACCTTTGGGTATTGATGCCTATATCAACCCCCGTTCCACGACCGTCAGTTCGATATTGCGTCACATCCGCCACGGCCGGGTCCGGTCTGTGTATTCTATTGGCGATGCCGAAGCCGAGGTAATCGAAGCAGAAGTATTGTCGACGTCCCCCATAGCAGGCAAGCGCGTATCAGACATTGATTTTCCGGAAGGAGCGCTGCTGGGGATGGTCCGCAAAGGGGACAGGGTAATACGCCCCTTGGGCGATACCCGCATTGAAGAAGGTGATGTGATCGCTGTTTTCTGCCTGGCCAAGGACGTGCCGCAGGTCGAACAGTTGATGCAGGTCTCGATCGACTTTTTCTGATGCGGTCCGGTCGATGATGGTGATATGCGTGATGGCATGAGAGGCAAGCAATCCATTAGCCAGCAAGTCGCACAGCTGCCCTTGTTCTTGTTGATTTTCGGGCTGTTCAGTGCGTCAATGATCATTCCGGCGGTATTTGCCGTCGTCACCGACGATCTACTGGCGTCACGGTCATTTTTCTACGCGTGCTTACTGGGGGTGATCGTCTTCACGATGATCGCCATAGCCCATGCGGGCCGCACCCCGCGTCACGGTACCTTGGGGCCGCTGTTATCACTGTTTTCAAGCTTTGTTTTTCTACCCGTCATTCTTGCCATTCCGTTTTTGGAAGCATTGCCGACAACACGTTTCATCAACGTCTATTTCGATATGGTCAGTTCAATCACCACTACCGGCGCGGCACTATTCGATGATCCTGGGCGCCTAAGCGACACCCTACATCTTTGGCGCGCACAGGTTGCTTGGATGGGGGGGCTGATGATGTGGATAGCGGCCTCTGCGATCTTGGCCCCCCTGCACCTCGGCGGGTTTGAAGTAACCTCGCAGGCCGAGCCTGGAAATACAGATTCAAAACGCAGCAGCATGGGGCAGGTAAACCCGCGAACACGCCTGCTAAGGTCAACCTATGCATTGGCCCCGACATATCTGGCCCTGACCCTGTTACTGTGGCTGCTTCTGATCGCCAACGGCGACCGGTCGCTGGTGGCTGTTAGCCACGCGATGTCGGTCATGGCTACCTCGGGGATTTCCCCGTTGGGTGGGACCCATGATACCGGCGTCGGCTTTGGCAGCGAAGCGGTGATGATGTTGTTCATGCTGTTTTCCCTGTCACGGCTGACCTTTTCGAAAGACACAATAACCGCGACGCAGGGCGGGTTGTGGACCGACCCTGAATTCCGCATGGGATTGGCGTTGATCATCGGAGTGCCACTGATCCTGTTTACACGGCATTTTCTGGGTGCCTTCGACGTTGAGGCGAGCACCGAGGCGAATGAAAGCAGCAGTGCATTATGGGGCGCAATGTTTACGGTGACGTCATTTTTGACCACCACAGGCTTTGTCAGTGCGTCTTGGGGTCAAGCGCAAAGTTGGTCAGGGCTTGAAACCCCCGGGCTTATTTTAATGGGGTTGGCTTTGGTAGGCGGCGGCGTTGCCACTACGGCAGGCGGGGTAAAGCTGTTGCGTGTGTTTGCACTATATCGCAATGGTGTACGTGAATTAGAACGGTTGGTGCATCCGCATTCGGTCTCTGGTGCCGGAGCCGTGGGGCGGCGGTTGCAAAGCAACGGCGCGTTTATCGCGTGGATCTTTTTCATGCTCTTCGCGCTCTCGCTCGCAGGGGTCACGCTTCTGCTGACCTTGGTTGGGGCACCTTTCGAAGATGCTATGGTGATGTCGGTCGCAACTTTGGCAACGACAGGCCCTTTAATTGAATTCGCGGCCGATGCCCCGATCGCCCTGATCGAGCTGAGCGATGTGGCCAAGATGATCCTTTGCGGTGCAATGGTGCTTGGCAGGCTCGAAACATTGGCAATTATTGCGCTGCTCACCCCGAATTTGTGGCGTGGGTGACACGTAATCACCCTTGTGATGCACTTTGAACATAGTTTTGGGGTGGAAACTCCGTGCGCGGGTCTCCATAGTTGTGCGAAGGGTGTGCCGATCTGCGGACATCGATAAGAATAACAGCAAGAATAAGAGCGAGACCAACTATGGCGTCTGACAGACAGAACCTTCAGGATGCATTTCTGAACCACGTTCGAAAAACTAAGGTTCCGGTAACGATTTTTCTGATCAATGGCGTGAAGCTCCAAGGCGTAATTACTTGGTTTGACAATTTCTGCGTTCTCTTGCGCCGGGACGGGCAGTCGCAGCTTGTCTACAAACACGCGATTTCGACAATCATGCCAAGTCAGCCGATTTCGCTATACGAGGGTGAAGACGCTAATTGAGCCGCCCACCATTCCAGATAGACGACACTGATGGTCCGAAAGTAACGCGGGCATGGGTGCTGCATCCCGAGATCAAATCTGACAATGATCGTCGCAACCCCGGACCTGCCTTGGCAGAAGCCGTGGCACTTGCCGAAGCTTTGCCGCATCTGGAAGTCGCCGGGGCTACGATTGTCCCGCTGCGCACCGTAAGTGCGGGCATGTTATTCGGCTCCGGTAAGATTGAAGAGCTGAAGCGCTATTTTGAAGATGCAGAGATTGAGCTGGTATTGGTCGATGGCAAGGTAACGCCCGTACAACAGCGCAACCTGGAAAAGGAATGGGGCGTCAAGCTGCTGGACCGCACCGGGCTGATCCTCGAAATCTTTAGCGACCGTGCCGCAACCCGCGAAGGGGTGTTGCAGGTTGAGATGGCGGCCCTGAATTATCAACGTACCCGCTTGGTCCGCGCGTGGACACACCTTGAACGTCAGCGAGGCGGGCTTGGGTTTGTCGGTGGTCCCGGTGAAACCCAGATCGAATCTGATCGCCGTGCGATTGATGATCAATTGGTTCGTCTGCGCCGACAATTGGACAAGGTCGTGAAAACCCGTGCCCTGCACCGGGCAGCACGTGCCAAGGTGCCCTATCCAATCGTCGCGTTGGTAGGCTATACCAACGCAGGTAAATCCACCGTTTTCAATCGGTTGACCGGTGCGGATGTCATGGCTAAAGACATGCTTTTCGCCACGCTCGACCCGACGATGCGAAGCTTGGTACTTCCCGATGGCCCTGAAATCATCCTCAGTGACACGGTAGGTTTCATATCTGACTTGCCAACCGAACTGGTCGCGGCATTTCGTGCCACGCTGGAAGAGGTACTGGCGGCAGATATCATCTGCCACGTCCGCGATATCTCGCATGCGGAAAGCGAAGAGCAGGCACGCAATGTCCGAGAAATCCTGACGTCGCTGGGTGTGCCAAAGGACACCCGGAGCTTCGAGGTGTGGAATAAACTGGATCTGCTGGATGACGATCGGGCAAATGCCATACGAGCCCGCGCACAGCGTGACCCTGATGTTTTGGCGATTTCTGCGATCAGCGGCGAAGGGCTGGACGCCATGCAAGCGGTTATCGCAGAAGCGCTGCAAGGCGCGGTCCGCGAAGCCGAGCTGACCCTTGGCTTTGCCGATGGCAAAAAGCGGGCTTGGTTGTTTGCGCAGGAAATCGTGACGGATGAAAAGCAGACCGAAGACGGGTTTATTGTCACCGTGCGTTGGTCCTCCGAGCAAGAATCGCAATTCCAAAGAGTTTAACGCCAGCATAACTCAGGATTGATTGCGCCCAGATCTTACCTGATACTGCAAGGTGCCGGTCCGTTGCATATAGCTGGTCCGCACCTATTGGCAGGAACTCTCACGATGACGCTGATTATTCTATATCTTTTTACCCTTGTGGTTTTCCTGGGATTGGATTTTCTGGGGCTGAGCTTTGTAATCAAACCGGTCTTCGAGCGTGACATCGGGACGCTGCTGTTGGACAGGTTCAGAGTGCTGCCGGCGCTCGCGTTCTATGCATTTTTCATCGCCGTGCTGTTATATTTCGTATCTTGGCCGGCGCTGAAATTGGAAAGCGATTTAATTTTGGTATTCTTAAACGCAGCACTTTTGGGGGCGGTCGGATATGGCACGTATGAGTTCACCAATCTTGCCACTTTGAAAGACTGGACATCGCGAATGGTTGTCACGGATTTTCTCTGGGGGGTCACATTGAGCGGAGTGTCAGCTACGGTCGGGGTGTGGGGCACGCGAATGATAGCGCCATTGAGTTAGACCGAAGAAGGGGGCCAGCCCCCACGGCCTTTGGCCGCCCCCCGGGATTTAGGACCATTTGGAATCAGGTGCCTGTTTCTGACGCAAACCGCCACGTGCCGGGACGCAGTTGATTAAGATTCCACCCCCCTATTTGAGCGCGGATCAGGCGCAGCGTAGGCAGGCCTACATGTGCTGTCATGCGACGGACCTGACGGTTGCGACCTTCGGTAATGGTGATCTCGAGCCATGCTTCGGGTACCGATTTGCGGAATCGGACCGGTGGGGTGCGTTCCCAAAGGTCGGCGGGGGGCGCAATTTGCGAGGCTTTTGCCGGAGCAGTCTTGCCGTCCTTGAGTATCACACCTGATCGTAGAGCATTAAGTGCCGTGTCATCGGGTATGCCTTCGACCTGCACCCAATAGGTTTTCGCAAGTTTGTATTTCGGATGCGAGATGCGCGCCTGAAGCGGGCCACTGTCGGTCAAGACCATCAGCCCCTCGCTATCGCGATCAAGCCTACCGGCGGGGTAGAAGCCTTTTTCATTGATATAGGAAGACAAGGTCGGGCGCGGCGACCCGAGCGTGCCCTTATCGGTGAATTGCGACAGCACCCCGAAAGGTTTGTTGAAGAGCAGCACCCGGTTCATTTTGAGGCCGGTATCAGTCGCGTCACGCCAACGGCTGCGGCCCGTGCCAGTTCTTCGTCCAGAGACATCGGAATATATTCGCCACGACGCCAAAGCTGGGCCAGATCGTCATAATAGCGTGACAGGAAATGCCCCGATTGGCCGGTCGACGTGATGAAAACGGACGAATCCGGGTCAGCGAAGTCATAGACGCCCCGGTATCCCGCCCCGTGCACGTTCGAGAATGGGTTAGGGCCTGTGCCTTTGGTCCGGCCACGTAACAGCGTGTTGTCACCACCCGACGTCGACTGGCGAATATTCACGAAATACCGCAAGATCGGAACATCACCCAAGGTAGGATGGTCATGGGTAGCCTGATGTGCATCGCCCCAACGCAGAGATTCCAGCTGGCTTCCCCAATTCTCGTCGATCCAGATCAGGGCATCATCCAGTGCCAGTTTCGCCATTTCCGGACAGGTTTCCACCGGGGCCGAATAAAGCACATCGCACCACGCGCCGGCACCATCTACGTTGCGGAATACCCTTTCTATGAATAGTGGTTCGACATGATCGAACTGTTCTGCCAGTGGACCCAGTTCATCTTGAATGAGCCGAGCTTGCAGGGCTCGTACCCATGCCGCATAGATCAGCGGCTCGGGCAGGTGTTCGTTCATTTCACCGGACCAGCCTGCTAGCAAGGTAAGCGCCCGCTGGCGCTGGCGTTCGGGCGTACCGTCGGGGGCGGTTTCCCCGGTGAACCACAGTTCAGATCCGATCAGCGGCAATAATGTACGCGCGGTAAAGCTGACCGTATCAAGCTGAGCTTCGATAAAGCTGTCACGGGTGTGTACTTGTCGACGCTGCATCAAGTTGCGCCAGCGCTGAATACGCTGGGTATCGCCCCACAAGAATGACACATGATTGGGAAAGGGTCGGTCAACTGTCTTGTTGTTGGTATTGCCGATGATTCCGCCACGGGGGGCCACGAATTCCGGATTATCGGCGTATGGCAGAGTACCTTTCCAGCGATTTTGCAGTATCCATCCCGGCGTTGGCATGCGACCCTGACTTTGATGCGCAGGATCGCGGGCAGGCAAAGCACCAATGGTTTTAAGTGCAATCGTATCAACGTCGACTAACGTCAGGTTCTGAGAGGGCGCTATATAGGTTTCGGCGGCTGCAATTGCGTCGGTTACGGTTTTCGCTTCCATCAGCTTTAGTGCGGCAGAGATTGACGTGTCCGTTGGGCTTAGGGCCGTCCAATTGAGCGCGGCCACATGGCCGGAGGGGGTAATGGAGGCAAGGTTGTAATGGCTTCCCGGCAGGACCGGGCCATTATCTGTCCAGCGCAGAGTCAGCGTGATGGGATCGGCATCCTTGACGGTGATGATAGAGGCGCGCTTGGTGAACTTCTTGAAACCGTCGGGGGTGCGGTATTCTTCACTGTTGGCAGGGTTAAGCTCCTCTATGTAGACGTCTTGATCATCCGCATAAGAAGACGTGATACCCCAGCCTAAAGCCGCGCTTCGCCCCGTCAAGACAACGGGTATACCGGGGATGGTGCCGCCGATTACGCCGCCTGATTGCAATTCAAGGCGGGCCAGATACCAAACGGTCGGTGCCGTGAACCCAAGGTGAGGGTCATTTGCAATCAGCGTCCCGCCAGCCGCCGAACGATCGCGCGCCGCGGCCCAAGCGTTGGAGGCCCCGGCAAGATCGAACGATTTGAAGGGTGACAGCGGGGATGGATCAAGCGGGATGTTTTCGGAAAATTGCTTCACCCCCGGGATCAGACTTGCATATTCTGGCAGGGCAGCGATGCCGTCACCCGGAGCATCGGGCAGAATATCAAGCAACCGCTTTTGGTCGGTCAACGCTAGCGATGTACGGGCGCGTTTGACTTCGGCATCCAGGTGACCCGAAAGTTGCAGCGCCAATAGCTTGACCAGCGCTACCGAATCTGCGGCCCGCCAAGGTGCGACAGGTGCATCGAACAACAGCATTTCAGGCGCACCGCGACCAAGAGCTTCGGAATTGATTTGGTCGAGCCGTGCGTTCACACCGGCCGCATACGCATCCAGTGCCGCACGGGTTTTCGCGTCAAGTACTTCGACTGAGCGAACCGCCAGAGTGTATAGGTCGAATCTGCGCAACAGGCGATCAATGCCAATGGTAGAGGTGCCGAACACTTCGGATAAACGCCCCTGGACCGTTCGGCGCATGGTGATCATTTGCCACAAGCGATCTTGGGCATGAGCAAAGCCCAATCCGTAAAATACATCTAGATCGTCCGCCGCGAAGATATGCGGCACATTCGCATTGTCCCGGACGATTTCAACTTCGTCCCGTAGATTGGCAACCGCCACGGTATCATTGTAATCAGGCAGTGATCGCGACGCCAACCAATAGCCGCCGCCTAATGCCAGAACCATCAGCACGAGCAGCAGCATGACGATACGCATCAGCCATCGAAATATCCCTGCCATATTGTGCTCCTGATAATTGCCGCGTGCGATTGACCACTGCCCGCAGGGTGATAGGTGTTACATCAGCCAATAGCGCAACTGAATGATAAGGAAAAGACGATGGCAAAACTCGCATTTCTGGGACTGGGTGTAATGGGTGGACCGATGGCCGGCCATTTGCAAAAGGCGGGTCACGAAGTTACCGTTTACAACCGCACAGCCGAAAAAGCGCATAAATGGGTGGAAGACAACGGTGGTGCGATGGCCAAAACGCCGCACGAAGCGGCGAAGGGTGCGGATTTTGTTTTTTCCTGCGTCGGTAACGACGACGACTTGCGGTCGGTCTGTCTTGGTGAGGACGGTGCTTTCGCAGGGATGACGAACGGTGCGATTTTTGTTGATCACACAACCGTGTCAGCAGCGGTTACCCGTGAGCTTTACGAGGCCGCCGATGCCGGTCAGATCAGTTTTGTTGATGCCCCCATTTCGGGTGGTCAAGCAGGGGCTGAAAACGGCCAGCTGTCGATCATGTGTGGTGGAGATGCGGGGGCGTTTGACCGTGCGTTGCCGATAATGGAGATCTATTCCAAGATATGCCGCCGTTTGGGGGATAGCGGTGCCGGCCAGATGACCAAGATGTGTAATCAAATTGCGATTGCCGGGCTCGTCCAAGGGCTAAGCGAAGCGCTGCATTTTGCCCAGAAGGCCGGGCTTGATGGTCGCGACGTGGTCGAGGTCATCAGTCAGGGGGCCGCTGGTAGCTGGCAGATGACCAACCGCTACGAGACAATGCTGGACGACAAGTTCGATCATGGTTTTGCAGTCGATTGGATGCGCAAAGATTTGGGAATTTGTCTGAACACCGCTAACGAAATCGACGCAAGCCTGCCGGTTACAGCTTTGGTTGATCAGTTTTACAAAGATGTGCAAAAATTGGGCGGCGGTCGATGGGATACGTCGAGCTTGATCAAACGTCTGAATGAAATGGGCTGACGATTACGCCCGATCCGCAGGTTCTGCGGATCGGGCGGATAAAACTTACGGAATTATACGTGAATACTTGGTGCCTTCCAGTGTGGCCCCAATCCGCAAACCGGCGCGGCCAAAGACAGCAGCGAGAACCGGTGCCAGCACGGTGGTCGTGTCGGCCTCGACGCTTTCTCCCCGGTCTGAGATTACGTATTCCAGATCGGCCCCGGCGGCCCAGCCGGGCGACCGGCGGAACTGCGACAACGCTTGCTCTGTCATGAAGAAAAGCACGTGCGCATATTGCTGCGCACCGATCTGCAAACCACCTGTCGCCTTGGTCACTGAATAATAGTCGACCGTGACATTGTTGACCCGCAGCGCACCGCGCCCATAGGCGCCCCCAAAGCCAAGGCCCGCTTCGGTGACCAATGGCATGACCAGCATCCCATTGGATTTTTCGGACAATTGCCGGGTGTTGGGGTAGGTGCGATACATCTCGGCGAGTGTCGCCTCAACGCGGGCGTCGATCATGCCGCTGCCACGACTGCCGATGCCATTGCCGCATGCTGCGACCGCGCCAGCACTTGCCAACGCGCCAAAAGTGAACGCGCGGCGCGAAACTGTTGAATAGTTCATTTTTATACTGCCTGTAATTGCCTGTGCCGGTTGTTCCGGCTTGTGGGCAACCTTATGCTGAAAAATGTCGGGTGTCACCAATTTAGGCGCAGAATCAGCGGTGAACTGCCGCTAAAATCGTGATTTTCACCACAAACTGCCATTATGCGCCCAAAAGCCGGGCAGCAGCGGGTGCGAAATACGTCAAAATGCCGTCGCAACCGGCGCGCTTGAACCCCATAAGGCTCTCGATCACTATGCGCTCCTCGTCGATCCAGCCATTCTGGGCGGCGGCTTTTATCATACTGTATTCACCCGATACCTGATATGCAAAGGTCGGGGCACCGAAAGTCGATTTCACCCTGTGGCAAATATCAAGATAGGGCATGCCGGGCTTGACCATGACCATGTCAGCGCCTTCTCGCAGATCACGTTCAATCAAGCGCAGCGCTTCGTCGCTGTTGGCGTAATCCATCTGATAGGTTTTCTTGTCGCCGGTCAGTGCCCCCGAAGCCCCGACTGCATCGCGAAATGGCCCATAGAATGCCGACGCATATTTGGCCGCGTAGCTCATGATCATAACATCGGAGTGGTCGGCCTCTTCAAGCCCGTTTCTAATGGCGGCGATCCGCCCGTCCATCATATCAGACGGCCCGATGATATGGGCACCTGCTTCGGCTTGCGCGAGCGCCATTTTGACCAATGCTTCTACCGTGCGGTCGTTGACGATGATGCCGTCTTCGACGAAACCGTCGTGGCCATTGATGTTATAGGTATCTAAGGCCACATCGGTCATGATCACCATTTCGGGGACCGCATCGCGAATAGCACGGATCGCGCGATTTGCATTGTTGTCAGGATCCCAAGCGCCTTTGCAATCTTCGGTGCGATCTTCGACGCCGGTATACGGAAAGATGCACATCGCGCCGATCCCCAGATCGGCCGCCTCGCGCGCGGCATCTACCACCTTGTCGACGCTTCGACGAAACACACCTGGCATCGACGCTACTGGTTCTTCGATTCCTTCACCACTGCGTACAAAAACCGGCCAGATCAAGTCTCCTCGGCTTAGCGCGTTTTCGCGTACCAAGGCACGGATACCTTCAGATTGGCGGGTGCGGCGCAGGCGGGATGCGGGAAATGGCGCTTGTTGGGGTCTCATGCAAAATTACCTCAGCTGTTATGCCGCTAGGCTTGGCATGTATTTTTGCACGGCTCAAGGCTAGGAATTACCTCAAGGCACCGCTATGACAGGCAAAGGTTGTTGGGCGCACGTCTGAACACACTGGATCAAATCAAAGTTGAGCACGCCTTGAACCTCTACCAAACAATCTTTGAAGTCATTGATATGCGGTCATTTTCGAACCTGTGGTTCTGGATCGCGGTTGCGGTGATATGGTCGTCTGCCAGCCATTGGGTCTTGGGCGTCCCCTATGATATGGTACTGCGTGCACGGCGCCACCGCGATCAGGCCCAAGTCGATCTTGAAGATATCGTGCGCATCAACGTCAACCGAATGCTCTATATCATTCAGGTTTCAGGGCTTTGGATCATGGGATTCGGCTGCTTTTTTCTGACTGTGCTGTTTACCTTGGCGGTCTTTTACAGCCATGAATTCGCCCAAGCAGTCCTATTGTTGGCGTTCCCGCTTAGCCTTGTCGGTTTGCTCAGCATCAGAACGGCCCGGCAGATACGCAGCGAAGCTGCCACCGGGGACCTGTTGTTCAAACGCCTGACCCGTCACCGTCTTTACACCCAGCTCATCGGGATGGTGTCAATTTTCGTTACGTCAATGTGGGGCATGTACCAGAACCTTTACATAGGTCCGTTCGGCGGTTGACAAAACTTGTATCAGGATCAAGTGACACCTCATGGCAAATACCAATCACATAACGTTATCGGGCGTTCCCGAAGGCTACGATGCCCGCGCACTCCTTGATGAATTGATCAAGACCAATACCCCGGTGCTGCACGTCGCCCGCGACGATAAACGGATGGCGGCACTTCAGTCAGCCCTGCGGTTCTTTGCCCCCAGTATACCCGTTGTCACCTTTCCCGGCTGGGATTGTCTGCCCTATGATCGCGTTTCACCCAACGCCGACATCTCGGCACAGCGCATGGCGACGCTTGCCGGGTTGGTGCACGGGATGCCCGCCCAATATATTTTGCTGACAACCATAAACGCTGCTACGCAACGCGTGCCAGCCCGCAGCATCCTGCGCGATGCCGCATTTTCCGCGCGGGTCGGGGACCGTATTGACGAAGCGGCACTGCGTAATTTCCTTGTGCGGATGGGTTTTGTTCAAAGCCCCACAGTGACCGAGCCGGGCGATTATGCGGTTCGCGGCGGTATCATCGACATTTTCCCCCCAGGGGACCTTGGCCCGGTGCGGTTGGACCTGTTCGGCGATACGCTGGACGGTGCGCGCCGCTTCGACCCGTTGACACAGCGCACCACAGAAAAGCTGGATATGGTAGAGCTTGCCCCGGTCAGCGAAGTCATCCTGGATGACGCCGCGATCACACGGTTTCGGCAAAACTACCGTATCGAATTTGGAGCGGCTGGTACAGATGATCCATTATACGAAGCGATCAGTGCAGGCCGGAAACATCAAGGTGCCGAACACTGGATGGCGTTCTTCCACGAAGAATTGGAAACCCTGTTCGATTACTTGCCCAAAGCGACCGTCAGCTTGGACGATCAGGTAACGGGGCAGCGGTTGGCCCGTTTGGAAAGCATTGCCGATCAATACGAAACACGTCGCCTTGCCATGACCAACCGGTCAAAGATGGACAGCGTTTACAAGCCTGCGCCGCCCGAAGGGCTGTATTTGACCGACGCCGCATGGGAGTCCATCCTCAAAGGCAAACGGGTCATTAATTTTAAGCCGCTGCCCCAGCCCACCGGCCTAAATGTCCTGGATGCGGGCGGGCGCATCGGGCGCAATTTTGCCCCCGAACGACAGCAGGAATCTTTAAGTCTATTCGGAGCGTTAGCTTCACACATTAAGGTGAAACTTCAAGACGGTCCGGTGGTTATAGCCAGCTATTCCGAAGGTGCCCGAGAACGCTTGACCGGCCTTATCGAAGACGAAGGCCTTGGCGAGGTGATCCCGATTCCCGATGGTACTCGCATCGGAAAGCGCGGTCTGTACCTTAGCGTATGGGCGCTTGAGCACGGGTTTGAGGCACCGGGGCTTACTGTCATTTCTGAGCAGGACGTTCTGGGTGACCGCCTGATCCGGTCGGCCAAACGCAAGCGGCGTGCTGATAATTTCCTGACCGAAGCTCAATCGCTGAGTCCGGGTGACCTTGTGGTGCATGTGGACCACGGCATTGGCCGTTACTTGGGGATGGAGGTCATCACCGCCGCTGGGGCCGCGCATGAATGTCTTTTGCTGGAATACGCCGAAAATTCCAAGCTTTACCTACCCGTCGAAAACATCGAATTGCTTTCACGGTACGGGCACGAGGAAGGGCTGCTTGACAAGCTGGGTGGCGGTGCCTGGCAATCAAAGAAAGCCAAGCTCAAGGAACGCATCCGCGAGATGGCGGACAAGCTTATCCGCATAGCTGCGGAGCGCGCCCTGCGCAAAGCGCCGGTAATGGACCCACCGCCGGGCATGTGGGATGCATTTTCCGCACGTTTCCCCTATACCGAAACCGAAGATCAGATGACCGCAATATCTGATGTGCTTGATGATCTGACCAGCGGCAACCCGATGGACCGTTTGATCTGTGGCGATGTGGGCTTTGGCAAGACCGAAGTTGCCATGCGGGCAGCCTTTGTCGCAGCCATGTCCGGCCTTCAGGTTGCGATCATAGCGCCTACGACCCTGCTGGCGCGGCAGCACTATAAATCATTTGCCGAACGGTTCCGTGGGTTCCCGCTTGAGGTTCGGCAACTGTCGCGTTTCGTATCCGCCAAAGATGCAAATGCCACCCGCGAAGGCATGACCCGCGGCACCGTCGATGTTGTGATCGGCACCCACGCACTGCTGGCGAAAAGCATCAAGTTCAATAACTTGGGTCTGCTGATCATCGATGAAGAACAGCATTTTGGCGTGGGTCATAAGGAACGGCTCAAAGCGATGCGCACAGATATTCATGTGCTGACCCTGACAGCGACGCCAATCCCTCGCACGTTGCAACTTAGCCTGACAGGGGTGCGCGACCTGTCGATCATCGGGACACCGCCCGTGGACCGCTTGGCGATCCGTACCTACGTCAGCGAATTCGATACCGTCACCCTGCGCGAAGCGCTGCTACGCGAACATTATCGCGGTGGCCAATCGTTCTATGTGGTGCCGCGGATATCCGATCTTCCTGAAATCGAAGCATTCCTGAAAGAGCAGCTGCCCGAACTGACCTATCTGGTCGCACATGGCCAGATGGCTGCAGGCGAGCTTGATGACCGAATGAACGCCTTTTACGACGGCAAATACGACATTTTGCTGGCAACGACGATTGTGGAATCCGGCCTCGATATTCCGACGGCCAACACCATGATCATTCACCGTGCCGATATGTTCGGGTTGGCGCAGCTTTACCAGATCAGGGGGAGGGTAGGGCGTTCCAAAACCCGCGCCTATGCTTATCTCACTACCAAACCCCGCGCCAAGCTGACCGCGACCGCCGAGAAGCGTTTAAGGGTGCTGGGAAGCCTCGACACCCTCGGTGCAGGGTTCACATTGGCCAGCCAAGATCTAGATATTCGCGGTGCCGGCAATCTGCTGGGCGAGGAACAATCGGGCCAAATGCGCGATGTGGGATTCGAGCTTTACCAATCCATGTTGGAAGACGCGATTGCCAAGATCAAAGCCGGTGAAATGGAAGGCGTGATCGACGATGACGGCCAATGGGCCCCGCAAATCAACTTGGGCGTACCGGTATTGATCCCCGAAGCTTATGTGCCCGATCTGGATGTGCGGCTGGGGCTTTATCGGCGCCTATCAGGTCTGACCACCAAGGTCGAACTTGAAGGTTTCGCCGCTGAACTGATCGACCGGTTCGGAAAACTGCCGCGGGAAGTGAATACCTTGATGCTGGTAATCCGTATCAAGGCGATGTGCAAAAGGGCAGGTATTGCCAAGCTTGACGGTGGCCCCAAAGGTGTCACCATCCAGTTTCATAACGATAAATTCGCTTCCCCCGAAGGGTTGGTCACCTTCATTCAGGATCAACGTGGCTTGGCCAAGGTTAAGGATAACAAGATTGTGGTGCGCCGTGACTGGGCGACCGAAACCGATAAGATAAAAGGTGCCTTCGCTATCGCGCGCGACTTAGCGGGCCATGTCATCGCCAAAGAAAAGCTAGTCGCCAAAGCAAAGGCCTGACCTAAAAGAGGCTCAGCCAGTATTTTGGCGCAATCGCTCTAGGTATACAGGGACGGCACCCCAACTTGCGAATGGATCTCGTTAACTTCGGCGGGGGTCATACCGTAGCCATTGGCGAGCTTATGCAGAAACTGCGCTTCTTGCTGGGTATCCAGCTCGATGGCGAGCAAGGCCATCGCATAAACTTTCGGTCCCATCCCGTCGGGAGTCTGCGCGACCAGCTTGTCGACATCCACAGGCGCGTCCATTTGCGCCTTGACGAAAGCCTCCTCGTCCGGGTCCGCATCGTTCAGCTTTGAAAGCAGTTTTTCGCGTTCTTTGTCGTCGAAGGTCCCATCGGATTTCGCCGCTTGGATCATCGCCGAAATCATCAGGCCAGCCAAGGCTTCTTGATCTTTGGAAGGCGACACCGGAGGGGTGGCTGAAGCACTGAATTGGGAATTCAGCACCGCACCAAAATCTGCTTCGGGACGGTCTGGCGCGGCTTCGACCTTGCGGTCCAAGCCTGACAACAGCCCACCGGCACCCGCAGCGCCTGCCAAGCCGCCAAGCAGCCCGCCAAGGCCACCCGACGAATTGCCACCTGTTGATTTGCCAAAACGGTTCAACAATCCGCCCAACCCGCCTTGGCTGGTCCCGGATGTGCCCCCAAGCAATCCGCCAAGCATGTCTTCGATACCGCCTCCGGACCGTGCGTTAGCGCCGTCGGCACCCGTTGATCTGCGGTTATCGCCGCCTGTCAGTCCGCCCAACAACCCACCAAGGCCGCCACCGTTGGCACCGGATTTGTTGTTTTGCATGACAGCCTTTGCGCCTTTGGCCACAGCCACCCCAATAGCCACTTTGGCCAATGTTCTCATCAAGCTCATGGTTGGTCACCCCTGATTACACCGTTGAGTTGTCCACACAGTGAAACAGCCTGTGCTCTGGTCCAACCGCGAACAGGGGGCAAGTGTTCCTGTTCATCGCGAACATGAGCGGAAATGCGATTGACAAAGCTTTGTCATCGCGGGTTTCTGGTCAAATGGAACGGAAATCTCATATCGATACATTCGGTGCCATCGCATTGATCGCGTTTGCCCTTAACCTTGCCTTCAATCAAGTGGTGATCAAGGTGACCAACGGCGGATTCAACCCGGTGTTTTCCGCCGGTTTGCGGTCGCTCGGGGCGATTGTAGTGCTGGTGATCTGGATGAAACTGCGCGGCGTCAGCTTTGCCTTTCCCCGTGCGGCCTGGGGGGCCGCTGTCTTATCAGGAATATTATTCACCTTTGAATTTACTTGCCTATTCATCGCCTTGGATACCACGACAGTTAGCCGCGCATCGGTGATTTTCTATTCAATGCCGGTCTGGCTGACCATTGCGGTGAATTTCCTGCTGCCCGACGAACGGCTGACCAAAACCAAGATCGTCGGATTGGTGCTTGCTATGTTGGGTATAGCGGTGGCGCTCGGCAATAGAAGCGGGGGGCATGTAAGCTGGTTAGGCGATTTGCTTGCATTGATGGCGGCTTTAAGCTGGGCGGGTATCGCGCTTTTGGTGCGCGTCACACCGCTGGAAAAAGTGCCACCTGCACAGCAATTGATGTGCCAAGTCGCCATCTCCGGGCCCATTTTGGTGCTGATGGCCCCACTGTTCGGGCCGCTATTTCGTGATGTGCAGATGATCCATCTGGCCGGTTTGACCTTCCAGATTTTCGCCGTTGCCAGTTTTGGCTTTCTGGCGTGGTTTTGGCTGATGTCGGTTTATCCCGCGTCGGGCGTGGCATCATTCAGCTTCCTGTCACCTGTCTTGTCGGTAATTTTGGGCTGGCTATTGCTTTCCGAACATGTGGCGTTGTCGGTTTGGGCGGCCTTGGCGCTAATCGCGGCGGGTATTTATCTTATCAACCGCAAACCTCGCATGATCGCCTAAGGCTTTATGTCCCGCAGAATGTTGCGGGCACGATTTCATCCTGGCTTGGCGGGCGGTGCAAATCGGGGTCCGTTGGCGTAAACGGGCTGGCCAGCGCATTCATAAGCCGATTGAACGGTGCCATGTCACCCGCAACAGCGGCCTGAATCATTTCCTCGATCCGGTGATTGCGCGGGATGATAACAGGGTTGACGGCATTCATGACCGCCTCGGGGTTGTCTTCGGTCGCTATGCGCGCCTGCCACTTTTCCTGCCACGCGGCAAACCCTGCCCGGTCAGTGAACTGCGCCACGGCATCGTCACCTGACAAAGCGCGGAAGGTATTGGTGAAATCCGCACCGTCCTTTTGCATCAACAACAACAGGTCGTCGATCAATGTGCCGTCATCCTTTGAGGGGGAAATGATGCCGATTTTGGCGGCAAAACGATTGCGCCATGCGGATTCGACTTGATCAGACATGGCGTGAACGATCTCTGTCGCCTCGCCCACCGCCTCGTCAGAGTTATCAAGCAAAGGTAGCAACGCGTTGGCTAACTGTGCCATATTCCATACTGCGATTTGCGGCTGGTTGGAAAACGCATAGCGGCCCTGACGATCAATCGAACTGAACACGCGGTTGACGTGGAAGGCATCCATAAACGCGCAGGGACCATAGTCTATGGTTTCGCCCGAAATCGCGCAGTTATCGGTATTCATCACCCCATGGATGAAACCAACAGACATCCAGACGGCGATCAATTCCGCCTGACGTTCGCACACGGCGCGCAGTAGCCCCATTGGTCCGTCTGTGTCAGGATAGTGGCGCTCTATCGCATATTGCGTCAACAACCTGAGGTTCTCGATCTCGCCACGGTGTGCATAGACCTGAAATGTGCCCACCCGCAGGTGGCTGGAAGCGACCCGCGTAAGTACGGCGCCCGGAAGAGCGGTTTCACGATAAACTTCTTCTCCGGTAGCTACGGCAGCAAGGGCGCGGGTGGTCGGAATACCCAATGCATGCATCGCTTCGGACACGACATATTCGCGCAGAACTGGACCCAGCCACGCCCGTCCATCTCCACCTCGTGAATAGGGTGTGCGCCCGGACCCCTTAAGCTGAATGTCGCGGCGTTTGCCCGATCTGTCGACAACTTCGCCAAGCAGGATCGCACGCCCATCTCCAAGCTGTGGGTTATAACTGCCAAACTGGTGCCCTGCATAAAGCTGCGCCAACGGGTCGGCACCAACAGGCAGCTCGTTTCCCCCAAGCGTGAAGGCAAGATCATCCCTCGTATCGAATTCGAACCCCAGCGAGGAAGCCAAGGGTTCGTTGAACGCCAATAGACGTGGGTTTGCTACGGGTGTGGGATTTATACGGCTATAAAAACCCTCTGGCAGGGCTGCATAGCTATTATCGAAGGGGGCTGTAATTGTCATGTTTCAGATATAGAGATGAACAATGGTCTTTGCCAGTCTGGTCAGAACTTGCGCGACATCAGCATTAAATTATCGCGCGGTTTAAACCCAGCCCGCGCATAAAGCTTTTGGGCAATTTCATTGGCGCGACCAACTTCGATATGTATCGCCTTGATCCCGCCGCCAGACAGCGCGTTTGGTACTGCCAACAAAGCTTCGGTCGCGATGCCGCGCCCACGAACGCCGGGGCGAACGTAAATCTCGTCGACAAAGGCATCAAGCCCGCCGAATTCGACGGACCACCCGAATGTCAGGATGATATACCCGATCGGTGCTCGCGCAGGCCCGATAAGATAGGCCACGCCATGGGGAATACCGTCAAGCAGCGGCGTAATGCCGTTGCGCCGGGCTTCATCAGTCTGCTCGATCCCTTCTTCGGCATGATATGCTGCGACCAAAGAGACCAACTTATCTAGGTGCTCGGGCTTGGCGAGGGTGAAAGCTGCGCTCATAGCCGGGCCAACCTAACAGTCAGCAGATCAAAGAACCCGTCTGCGTCTATCTCTTTCATAAAGGTGGCGTTCGGCGGGCGATCAGTGACGCCCCACCAATCCGCAACGGTCATGCCCATTGTCAATTCGCTGTCGGTTTCGATCTCAACATTGATGTGGCGGCCTTTGAATAAATCGGGCTGTATTAAATACGCGATCACGCAAGGGTCATGCAACGGTGCGCCATCTGACCCGTACTTTTCCTTGTCAAAGCGCTCAAAGAATTCGGTCATCTGTGCAACGGCGATGCCAACGGGACTGCCGATATCTCGAAATGCGTCGTTACGTTTTTTGGTAACAAGCGCTTTGTGGGTCACATCCAACGGCATCACAACGATAGGTGCGCCGCATTTGAAAACAATATCAGCGGCTTCAGGGTCCACATATATGTTGAACTCTGCCGCAGGTGTGATGTTACCGCCTTCAAAATAGCCGCCGCCCATCAGAACGATCTTCGCAATACGTCTGGCGATATCTGGTGCTTTCTGCAGCGCCGTCGCGATATTGGTAAGTGGTCCCAGTGGGCAAAGCGTAACGGTCCCTGGTGCGTGTTCGCGCAAGCAGTCGATGATGAAATCAACCGCATGACCATCTGCCAAGGGCATGGTCGGTTCGGGCAGATCGGGGCCATCAAGCCCGGTCTTACCATGCACATGTTCTGCAGTGACCAGATCGCGGCCCAACGGGCGATCACAACCGGCAAAAACTTTGACATCCCGCTTGCCCGCCAGTTCGCACACGATACCGGCGTTACGCGTGGTCAGATCCAACGGCACGTTACCCGCGACACAGGTGATGCCAAGAACGTCGATTTCGTCTGGGCTGGCCAAAGCGACCAAGATCGCCACGGCATCATCCTGACCGGGATCAGTGTCGATGATAATCTTTCGCTGTGTCATGCGGTACTCCTGTCAGGCGCGCTGCCAGAGCCTTGCCGCAACCCGCACTACTTGTCCAGCAGGCTAGGGCGCGACTAGCTGCGTTCCGCGTGTTTGACCGCATCCCATAGCGCATCCATTTCGGTCAGGTCACTATCTTGCGGGGTTTTGCCGATGTCGCGCAACCGCGCTTCAACGCCGTTGAAACGGCGTATGAACTTTTTGTTGGCCGCGCGCAGGGCCGCTTCGGGTTCGACACCTAGATGCCTGCCCAAATTAGCCATAACAAACATGAGGTCCCCGTATTCTTCCTCAACCTCAGTCGGGGTCAGCGTATCGCGCGCTTCGACGAGCTCGGCTGCTTCCTCGGCGATCTTGGCAATCACATCATCCACAACCGGCCAGTCAAACCCAACGCGGGCTGCGCGTTTTTGCAGCTTGTAAGCCCGTAACAGCGCAGGCAATCCGACCGCGACACCGTCCAGAATGCCCTCTTGGGCCTTGTTTGTGCGTTCAGTGGCTTTGATCGCTTCCCAGTCCGCGGTTTGCTGTTCGGCTGATTTGTCACGGCTTTCGTCGCCAAACACATGCGGATGTCGGGCAACCATCTTGTCAGAGATATTGCGGACCACCGATTGGAAACTGAAATGCCCTTTCTCTTGGCCCATCTGAGTATGATAGACCGTCTGAAGCAGCAGATCGCCCAACTCGCCTTCAAGATCGGGCCAATCACAGCGATCGATCGCGTCAGCAACTTCATACGCCTCTTCAATAGTATAGGGCGCGATGCTATCGAAATCCTGTTCGATATCCCAAGGGCAACCGGTGTCAGGGTCGCGCAGGCGCCGCATAATTTCCAACAATCGTTCGATCCCGGCATCTGGGTCGTGGATCAGCGCATCATTTCTGGTGTCGGCCATTGCAGCCCTCGTGTGTCTGGTGTCAGATGCAACCTGACGAACATCGCTTCAGGAGTCCACACCAATGCCCGTTGTTAACCGCATCGCAGATTTCGGCCCGCAAATGACGCAATGGCGCAGACATTTACACACGATTCCTGAACTGGGTAACGAATGCCATAAGACTGCGGCTTTTGTCGCCGAGCGATTGCGCGAATTCGGCGTAGATGAGCTGCACGAAGGTTTTGCAACAACCGGTATGGTGGCGATCATCAACGGTCAGGCCAAGGGACCAACAATAGGACTGCGCGCTGATATGGACGGGCTGCCGATCCCCGAGGCCACGGGTGTAGACTATGCCAGCGTCCATGAGGGCAGGATGCACGCGTGTGGCCATGACGGCCATACGACGATGCTATTGGGGGCGGCCAAATACCTGGCCGAAACACGTAATTTCGCGGGGCGTGTGGCGCTTATCTTTCAACCGGCAGAAGAGACCGGCGGCGGTGCCGAGGTAATGGTAGCCGAAGGGGTGCTGGACCGTTTCGATATCTCGCAGGTGTATGCGCTTCATAATGCACCAGGGATGACCAAGGGTGGTTTTTATACCTCGCCAGGGCCGATAATGGCCGCGGTTGACACATTTCACATAAACATCAACTGGTTAGGCGGGCACGGCGCAATGCCACATCAGACGCGTGACCCCATTGTGGCAGCATGTGGCGTGGCGCAAGCCATTCAAATGATCGTCAGCCGCAACCATAATACCCAGGACGATCTGGTAGTGTCTGTGACACAAATCCATACCGGAACGGCCGATAACGTTATCCCCGAAACGGCTTACATCAATGGCACGGTCAGAACCTTTGACAGGGAAGTACAAGCGATGGTTATGCGGCGCTTGCAGCAGATCGTGACCGGTCAGGCCCAAAGCTATGGGGTCGAAGCTGAACTTGAGTATGTCAAAGGGTACCCCGCAACCGTCAATACCCCCGATGAAGCGGATTTTGCTGTCTCTGTCGCATGCGCTGTAGCGGGCGAAGATAACGTCGTTGCACAACACGGACGCGAAATGGGAGCGGAAGACTTTAGCTACATGCTGGAGAAACGTCCCGGTGCGTACTTGTTTCTTAGGCAGGGCGACACGGCAGGGTTGCACCATCCGCAGTATAACTTTGACGATGCTATCGCTCCAGTAGGAGCCTCCTTTTTCGCCCGATTGGTTGAACGGGCCCAGCCACTGGAAATAGTCTAATGGCACTAGAGGACGCGAAAACGCAGGTAGATCAGGCCTTTACCCGCGAAGACCTGAAAGGCCCGAGTTTTGAAAACGCATTTGGCGGTGCGACATCGTTTTTGCGCCGACGTTATACCAAAGACCTTGCCGGTGTAGATATCGCGGTGACTGGTGTGCCGTTTGACCAAGCTGTCACAAACCGCCCCGGCACCAGGCTGGGTCCGCGCGCGATCCGCGAGGCGTCAACGCTGCAACCCTATGATCCGCCCTATGGCTGGGATTTCGATGTATTGGGCGAATGTGCTATCGTCGATTATGGCGATTTGGCGTTTGACTATGGTCACACCAGCCTGTTCCCCGACACGCTTACCTCACATATAAGGGGTATTCTAGACGCAGGGGCCGCGAGTGTCGTCTTGGGCGGCGACCACTACATCAGCTTTCCGATCCTCAAGGCATATGCCGAGAAATATGGCCCCGTCAGTCTTTTGCATTTTGACGCGCATTCAGATACCTGGCCAGATGACGACATGGACAGGATCGACCACGGGACAATGTTCTACAAGGCGGTGAAACTAGGGTTGATCGACCCTGAAACATCAGTGCAGGTCGGGATCAGAACCACCAATCCTGATTGTTTGGGCGTCACCGTCATCGACGCCCGCGAAGTTCATGAAAAAGGCCCTCAAGCGGCTGTTACCAAGATAAAACAAACACTTGGAGACCGGCCGTGCTATCTTACTTTTGATATTGATGCCCTTGACCCCGCGTATGCGCCGGGGACCGGAACGCCGGTCTGGGGCGGGCTAACCTCGGCACAATGCGCGATCATGCTACGGGATCTGGCCGGGATCAATATCGTCGGCGGAGATGTGGTCGAAGTGTCTCCGCCCTTTGATACGACAGGGGCCACTGCGATTGCCGGTGCGCACGTCGCCACCGAAATCTTATGCCTGTTGGGCTGGAGGAAACGCAACGCATGACCGGAAATAACCAACCTATCAGCGGCAATGATTTAGCCCGGTTTTCGGGACCGAATACATTCATGAGGCTGCCTCATGTCAACGACTTGAGCGGATTGGATGTAGCCATATTGGGAATACCGCTGGACATTGGTACCTCGTGGCGTTCCGGGACGCGCTTTGGCCCCAAACAGATCCGGTCTGAAAGCGCGATGCTAAGGCCTTACAATCTGGCAACCGGGGCCGCCCCGTTTGATTCACTGCAAGTGGCCGATATCGGAGATTTGGCAATAAATACTTTCTCGTTAAGTGAAAGTTTATCAATCATCAAAGATAGTTACGATGCGATATTGAAGTATGATGTTACCCCGATGGCGATCGGGGGCGATCATTCGATCACGCTGCCGATTTTGCGGGCGATGGCAAAGCAGCACGGTCCGCTGGCGCTTATCCATATCGACGCACATGCCGATGTGAATGACGAAATGTTTGGTGAGCGTGAAACCCATGGCACGGTCTTTCGGCGCGCCTATGAAGAAGGGCTAATAAACCCCTATAAAACCTATCAAATTGGCCTTCGGGGCACGGGATATGGTGCGGATGATTTCACCGAAGCCACCGCGTGGGGGTTTCAACAGTTCCCGGCGCACGAGCTGTGGCACCGCAGCCTTGCCCCTCTCGGGGCTGGTATCAGAACTGATATAGGTGATGCACCGGTTTATGTGACTTATGATATCGACAGCCTAGACCCGGCCTATGCGCCGGGCACCGGTACGCCCGAAATCGGCGGTCTCACCACGCCGCAGGCTATGGAATTATTGCGTGCCTTCAAGGGGCTGAACATTGTTGGCGCTGATCTTGTCGAAGTGTCTCCTCCCTATGATACCTCTGGGAATACAGCGTTGACCGGGGCCAACATTCTATTTGAAATATTGTCCGTCCTACCTGGCGTTGCGTACCGTTGACGACGACGGCCGCTCCGCGGGGAGTTTTAAGGGCAAAATGAAAGGGCAGCCAGCGATGTGGATTCTAATTGGTGTGTTGGCGTTGATTGGCGCTGTGCAAATCTATGTACGTTTTTCGCCGGCCCAAGTGGATCGCTGGGTCATTTCCCCGAATGAAAAAACGGTGGGCGATTACCGATACGATGATGGTTTCCTGGCAGTGAGGGTCGTTGACGGCGACGGCGTTAGCTTTTTGAAGATGTTTGACCAAGAAATGCTGGGAATGCCCCGTACCCGCAGGGTTGCAACTATATCCGGGCAAAATATCTATGAATCGCGGTCGAAGCTATGGGGTTTCCCGGATTATACCACGGTATCAGTAGCTCCCTTACCGGGAATGGAGCAATCGCGCGCCGTGATCTACGGCCGTTTGCGGTTCGGGAAATCAGATATGGGCGTGAACCGCAAGCGTATCGAATATGTCTTGCACCGGTTGGGGCTTGAGCTTTGAGGATAAGGTCTGGCAACCTGATTGTATTTCTCGCCACATGGGGACGTTAAGCGACATTTGGCATTGTGCCATAAAGCTGCGGCCATTTATGCTGAGGCAGACGGTTTGGCCTAGCTCTATCCTGTTGCCACTGCGATCTGTGCAATAGCAATCTACCGGTCGGCCATCCGGATAGGTCGGATTGGCGGAAGCGATTGCCGGGACCAGCATTAAAAGCAGCAATATCTGTTTCATCAGGCAAGGATAGCACAGAGCGGCCCTTGACCAAAGCCCCGTCATCAGCGACATCCGTCATATGATCCCCATGGACCGCCTTGCCCAGATTATTCAACGCTTCCAGTTTCTGGAGGCATCAATGTCGGCTGGGTCCGACGGCGCTGACTTTGCCAAGCTGGCTAAGGAATATGCAGATTTGCGACCAGTGGTCGACCAGATCGAGACATATCGGCAATTATTGCGCGATATGGATGACGCGCAGGCCATGCTGAAAGACCCCGAGATGGCTGAATTGGCTGAGGAGGAACTTCCGCGCCTCAAAGCGGCTTTGCCCAAGTCCGAGACTGCTTTGCAGCTGGCGCTGCTGCCCAAGGACGCCGCTGATGCAAAGCCCGCCATTCTTGAAATTCGCCCTGGCACCGGAGGAGATGAGGCGGCTTTGTTCGCCGCTGATCTGTTGCGCATGTATCAACGCTATGCTGAGGCGCAGGGGTGGAAATTTGACCTGATCGAAGAGCAATTGACCGAGCTTGGTGGCATCAAGGAAGTCGTGGCGCATATCAAGGGGCAGAATGTTTTTGCGCGGCTCAAGTACGAATCCGGAGTGCATAGAGTACAGCGTGTTCCGACCACTGAAAGCGGTGGCAGGGTGCATACCTCGGCCGCGACTGTCGCCGTGCTGCCCGAGGCGGAAGATGTTGATATACACGTGAATGCAAATGATCTGCGCATTGACACGATGCGCAGTTCCGGTGCCGGAGGCCAACACGTCAACACCACCGATTCAGCAGTTCGGATCACACATATTCCAACTGGCCTTGTGGTCACATCTTCTGAGAAGTCGCAGCACCGCAACCGTGAAATTGCCATGCAGGTGCTGAAGTCACGCTTGTATGACATGGAACGCAACAGGGTTGATCAAGAACGTTCTGCCAACCGTGCGGCCCAAGTCGGATCCGGTGACCGGTCCGAACGAATTCGGACGTATAACTTCCCCCAGGGCCGCATGACGGATCACCGGATCAACCTGACACTGTATCGGTTAGATTCAGTCTTGCACGGCGATCTGGACGAGATAATCGACGCACTTACTGCGGATGCGACCGCGCGGATGATGGCGGAAATGGGCCAATGACCGCCCCAACAGCTGCTCAGGCCATGGCGGCGGCGACCGCCCGGTTGCGAGCCGCAGGTGTGCCCGATCCGGCGCGCGATGCACGCGTTTTGTTAGCGCACGCCGCATCGGTCGACGCCGCGCGGATAACGTTGATCGCCCCCGAGGAAATAGCGCCTGAAATTGCGGAACGGTTCGAGAACCTCGTCGCCTTGCGGGCGGTGCGAGTGCCGGTTTCACACCTGGTCGGGCAACGTGCTTTTTACGGGCGCGACTTCAAGGTCAGCCGTGATGTGCTTGACCCTCGGCCCGAAACAGAAAGCCTGATAGAGCTGGCCTTGTCTGAAGCATTCGACCGTGTACTCGACCTTGGCACCGGGTCAGGATGTATACTGGTGACCTTGCTGGCCGAACAGACCAAGGCCCAAGGCATGGGGCTTGATTTGTCAGAGGCCGCCTGTCTGCAAGCCAGTGCGAACGCCGTATTGCACGGGGTCGCCGGGCGGGCCGACATACGGCAATCAGACTGGTTTGACGTAGCCGAAGGTCGGTTTGATTTGATCGTCGCGAACCCGCCCTATCTGGCAAAAAGTGAAATGCTTTCCGTGGCACCCGAATTGCGTCTGCACGAGCCGGAAATGGCGTTGACCGATGGCCAGGATGGGCTGAGCGTGTACCGGATTATCGCGTCGCAGGCACAAGGATATCTGACTGCCACCGGCCGGGTATTGGCTGAAATCGGCTGGCAACAAGGTGCCGAGGTCGCGGCTATCTTCAAAGCTGGCGGTTGGGGCAGGGTACGTATTCTACCCGATCTAGATGGGCGTGACCGTGTCCTTTGGGCCGACACACCAGCATAAATTCACGAAAAAATCGCATTTTCCTGCGATTTGCGGTAATTTATGCTTGCCCAAGGTCGATAGCCGTGCTTATTCAGAGATGTTGCAGCGGTGGATGCCAGGTTGGCGGTCCCGCGCGGCGGTAAGCCCAACAGAGCATAAGGCTAGCTTTTGATGGATGCAAACGCATCCGGCAGCTTTTTATCGAAGCACAGCATAACAAGGCTGAACTGATTACATGAAATCTTCCAGATCACGGTCCCGGTCCAAGAATCCTCGCAACCGTCAACCGCAGGGCGGCAATGTCGTTAACCGCGTTTTCGACAGCTCTGGCCCTGAGGGCAAAGTGCGTGGCACACCTCAGCAGGTCATTGAAAAATACAATCAGTTGGCCCGCGATGCACAGCTTAGCAATGATCGCGTAGCCGCTGAGAATTTCCAGCAACATGCCGAACACTATTTGCGCATGCTGTCAGAAGCCCAACGCGAGATCGACCAACGCCGCGACCAGCAAGAGCGTGAAAACCGCGAACGCCAGGCTGAACGTGACCGCGAGCGCGTCGAGCGTCAGGAGCGTGAAGCGGCACAGGCCGGGCCAAATAACGAGCAAAACGATTCCAGCGACCAGGCTGAGCAGACTAACCAACCAAGCAAGCCTGATCAGCAACCGCAGCAGCAGGCCAACCCTGCGCAGTCAGCAGAACCACAAGAAGCCGCCTCTGAGCCGCCTAAGCGCCGTCGTAGTCGCAACAACAACAATAATACCAAGCCTATTGAAGATACATCTAACGACAGCAGCACCGCGCCATCGGACGAAACTACTCTGATCGAAACACCGGAAAACAAACCCAAGCCGCGGCGCGCACCACGCCGTAAACCCCAGCCCAAAACGGACAACACCAATCCACAAAATGGTGACGACCATGCTGGGCAAAATGGTGAAAATCGTAGTGAAGACACTAGTGATAAAAACGACGGTCAACCCGAAGCGGCTGAATAAATGTGCCGTCAAGATTGAATGGGCCCCGCTCGCTGCGGGGCCATTTCAACCTCAGGGACACCGCCGATGGTGTTATCTGCTTTGATTGCCTCATTATAGCGGGGCGCAACTAGGGTGTCTGTCTGTATCCAGTGGCCAAATTATACTTGATCGTGAGATGTTACAGGGGCGGTGCAATGTCTGCACCAAGACGGGTCAGTTATGCGCCTGACGCGGGCCAAACGTCCATTATATGCCAAGTCACATCGCTCTGCAGCACCTCTATTCGAACCAGATATTCCGTGAAAGCTCCATTTTCGCCCATCCTAGTCTCACCTACGGTAATGTTCTTCAACGCTATAGAAATAGGGCAGCGCCATTCAGTTCGATACTGGCAGCACCGTGCTGCTATACCAAGCGATTCACTGGCATATTTAGAGCACCCGGTCTCAAGCGCCGTCCAATAGCTGTAGGCCCTAATGGGGGCGTCAAACTGTTCGAACATATAGCGAAAAAACACCAATGTGTCGGGCGCAACCACCGGTGCTTGATGGTTGGGCTCTGAAGGTGAGTCCATGAAACTTCGCTGGTGATGGTAGATATCAAAGTCGGTGTTGTCGAGGGGGGGTGGCAAGGTGCGCTCCGGGCAAGAATTATCGACCGTGGTATACGACCAGAGACTACGTTAGACCATGACTATCTACACACCCGTTCAACTATCCCCCCCACGGAGTGAAAGCTGTGGTCATCACCTAAAGCACCCACAAGGTTTGCCGAGGGTTCTTAATTTCCCGTGATATATAAACAGCTTAACCTTGGTCAGACCTTGGCGATTTCTCGTGCCAAGGCGCAGAAGCCTTCCAGTGGAATTTGCTCTGCACGGTCGGTGGGTTTCAGCCCGGCAGCCAGCAGGCGATCTTCGATATCGGGGGCTATCCCTTTTAACGCTGACCGCAGCATCTTGCGGCGTTGGTTAAAGGCGGCGGCGACTACGCGGTTTAAAACATCAGGATCAGCCGGATAACGTGGTTCGGCCAAGGCAGTTAGGTGTACAACTGCCGACGACACTTTGGGGGGTGGGGTGAATGCCTCGGGCGGAAGCTGTAGCACAATCCGTACATCGGCCCGCCATTGAGCCAAAAGCGCAAGTCGCCCAAAAGCCTTTGACCCCGGTTTTGCGACAATACGTTCAGCAACTTCGCGTTGAAACATCAGTGTCAGACTTTGCCAGAACGGAGGCCATTCAGGCGGGGTCAGCCAACGAACCAAAAGCTCGGTGCCGACGTTGTAGGGCAGGTTGGCCGCGATACGGATAGGCGGGGTCAGATGCGCCAGCGGGTCAATCTGAAGCGCGTCGCCTTCGATGACCGTAAGCCGTCCCGGATAAGCATCCGCTATTTCCGCCAACGCGGGCAAGCAACGCTTGTCTTTTTCGATCGCCAACACATGCCGTGCGCCCTCGGCCAATAATCCGCGCGTCAGCCCGCCGGGACCTGGCCCAATCTCAAGCACATCACATGCCGACATATCGCCAGCGTGGCGTGCGATCTTGGCAGTAAGATTTAGATCGAGTAAAAAATTCTGACCCAGCGATTTGCGCGCTTTAAGGTCGTGGGTATTGATTACTTCACGCAGCGGCGGAAGGGTATCGATAGTGCTCATCAGCGCGCCTGTTCTGACTGGTTCTTAAGGACTGATCCATCAGCAGCTTTGTGACAATCGGCTGATGTGTACAACGCGTACATCAATTCCGTGCCATCCTATAGGCAAGACGGATCGCTTCTATCATGCTTGTCGGATTGGCGATGCCTTTGCCCGCGATGTCGAAAGCAGTCCCGTGATCGGGCGAGGTCCGCACAAAAGGCAACCCGAGGGTCACATTTACGCCCCTGTCAAAATCAAGGGTCTTGATCGGAATTAACGCCTGATCGTGATACATTGCGATAGCAACATCATAGCTGGCGCGCGCGGCTGCATGAAACATTGTGTCCGCTGGCAAGGGGCCCCGAAGCGCATAGCCTTCGGCCTGCATTTCGCTGATAAGCCCCACCATCCAGGTTTGTTCCTCTTGCCCCATCGTGCCGCCTTCGCCCGCGTGAGGGTTCAGACCAGCAATAGCTATGCGAGGCTGTGAAATACCAAACTGGGTCAGCATTCCGGCAGCGGTAATTTCAATCACCCGGCGCAGACGGGACGGGGTGAGCTGTACTGGCACTTGATCTAATGCGATATGAATCGTCGCCGGCACCACCCGCAATTGTTCGCTGGCAAGCATCATTACCACGTCATCGACCCCCGCAAGGGCTGCAAGATATTCGGTGTGGCCCGGGTAGGCAAAGTCGGCCCCATCCTTAAGGGCTTTCTTATGGATCGGCGCTGTTGTCAGGGCGCAGGCATCGCCGCTGCGCACCAGATCTACGCCGCGGGCAATCACGTCGATCACACTTTGTGCATTGTCGGGCTCGGGGATGCCCGGTCGTACGTTTTTAGCAAACGCATGTACAAGGACGGGTAGGGCTTCCGAATTAACCCGAAGTGCCTGGGCAGGGGTGTCGATCACCTCGTGGGGGGTATCGCGTGGGAGGTGACGAGGGTCACCCAACCATACCATCGGGATTTCGCCCGCCAGCACCGCCCATGCTTTGGCAGCGATCTCGGGGCCGATACCGGAAGGTTCCCCGCACGAGATAACGACGGGTCGATCCGAGATCATTTTCGGACGATACGCGCGTTGGCCCGAAGTTGTTCGAGTAGTTGATCAGCATATCCTGACAGGCGTTCTTGACGCAGTATGTTCACGACATCGTCCCGAGAAGCGGTTTCATTGGCGGCGGCGGTACGGCTGCATAACATCAAAAACATCAACGTCTGACCATTCGCTCTGGTCAGTGCGGTCGATACTTCACCCTGGTCCAGCTTGGACAGCTCAAGCGCGATATCTTGGGGAATTTCGCTGGGCTTTTTGGTTTCACGGTCCAGTACGCTTACAGGTTGCCCCTTGGCTACACCGTAAAGATCGTCGCAGGTGTCTACGCGCGCCTGCACCCGCGCGGCCTCGGCGAGGCCAGCTTGGCTACGCCCGCCGGGGATGTAGTAGGCGGCGTATTCTATGGCCGAATAGGTCGGCACGGGTGCGTTGGTCTCTTGAATATCTCGCATCTGAAACAGTGCCACGGCATTGGGGATCGGCAGCGGATCGGTCACTTGTCCGGGGGCTAACCCCATGACCAGGGGTTGTAGACTTGGCGGCAGGTCGGACAGGTTCTGCCAGTCAAGGCGACCCCCGTTTCCTCGGGAAGCCGTAGCGGAATACTTGGTCGCGTAGTTGGAAAATTCGGCCGATGTTTTGGATTGGGATATCTGCTCGGCGAGCGCATTGATGCGGGCGGCATCCTGCGGCGGGGCCGGTATGATAATCTCGGACATCAACACACGAACGCCACTGCCTCGTGTCGATCCAAGCGCTCTGCTAATTTCAGCGTCGGTAATCTGGGTTCGTGACCCATAGAGACCACGGATAAGCTCACGCCATCCGATCGAGTTTACAACGAAATCCCGAAAGGTCTCTCTCGATATGCCGGACTGCTCAAGTCTCTTCACAAACTCGTCAGTACCCAAGTTTGCGCGTCCGGCAAATTCAGATAGGCTTTGCTCAATTGTCTCGGCTGACAGCTCGATGCCAGATTTTGTGACGGCATCATTGCGAAGCCGTTCATCAATTAGTGAATCGAGAGCACCCTGGCGCGTGGCCCCCGGAGCGTTCAGCGCTTGCAAGAACTTCTGGCGCTGCTGCACCTCGAATTCAGTCACTACCGTCTGATTGACCTTTGCGACAGGCGTATAAAGACCCTGCGCCACAACTGGGGCCGATGCCAATAAGGTTACGCCCAGAACGGCGATACTACACGTCAGTCGCTTCAGGTTCATCTTGCTTACTTCCCACATGATCGCACATATCTTTCTGTTCCGTTTGAGGCCGAAAAGCCGCGCATGCCGACGTTAAACCCGATATTGGTCGACGGCTCAACACTTGTAGACGAGGTGTAGCGGCGGCGCACCAAGAGGTCTATGCTTACACATTCATTATTATAAGTCAGGCCAACACCCGCCGTTGCGGCCTGCTTATTCACCACATCATAGCGCACGTCCGCCGCAGCCGTCCAATGCCGGCCTATGTCATATGTCCCGTCCAAGGACACTTCGGAAACTGCCTGTGTGCGGTCTTCAACTGCATCGGCTTCCAACCAGACATACGTTCCCGAAATGCTGGCTTTGCGAAATGACCAGTCGCCGCGCAATTCGGTCTTGGAAATCTGCAAATCCGTATCAAGCAAGGTACGGGCAGTAATAGCCATCCCACCAGCGCTTCGAATTTGTGCGGCTAACAAAAGGTCAGAACTGGTCCCGGAAAGGCCTGAAGTATCAGAAAAGGATGGGTCCAAAATACTGCGAAACACTTGGCCCGCTGCGATATAAGCGTCCCATCCTTTGGGGTTGATCCGTGACCAGTTTACGCCGATGGCCGCAATTGTACCGCGTTCACGGCGATCCGGCCTTGGAAAGCGTGACAGCGCCAAAAGGTTGCCCTGATCAAACTCGACCCGCGTGCTTTCCTCGTTCGGGATAAGTTGCCGATCGCCCCCGGTCCAACCTAGCTGTGCAACGGGGGTAAGCACCTGTGACACGTCCGCAGAAACGCGTCGCACCATCGGATAGCTTAGCGCGACAGATGTAAATGGCGCGATATCACTATGGTTCTGCGCGAAAGTGCTGTCTTGGGTGATGTCGAAAAAGTTAAAGCTGCTACCTGCACGCACGTCTGTCACCAGACCTGAGCGGAACGTAAACCTGCGCAGATACTCCAGCTTGCCATTGATCCGCGCGACGTCGCGCCCGTCGACGATCAGGTCAGGGTCCGGCCCGTCTGTGTCTCGATCTGAACTGCGACGATGGCTATGGGCCTGAAGCGACAGCCGAACTTCGCCACCAATCGACTTGGGAAAGAACCGTCGTTCGAATTCACCATCAATGACCAAGGTCGGCAGTGTCGCATTCACTTCACCTGCGCGCAGGGATTCAAAATTATACAAGCTGGCGCGCACATAGCTGTCACGCCGCGCCCGCGACAAGGTAAGATCGCTGCGCAGCCGGTCTTCGTAAGAATAACCATATTCGCTAAAATACGCTTCGTCGCTGACAGTTTTGATGTTGAAACTCAGCAAATAACCACGGTTCATCTTAAATGCACCGGAACCGAACAGGTATCCACGCTGTTCACCGGGGCGCTGATCGTCGCGTGTATAAGCACCGATGAAATTGATCTTACCGTTGGTAAACGCCTGTCGATACCGCAGTTCAAGCGTGCGGGTTGACGACGAAAGGTACGGGGTCACCGTAAGATCACGAGAGTCGCCCAGCTTGATGAAATACGGGATTTTCAATCCAGTCCCCAATTGCGATGTTGTTCGTACCGACGGGGCAAGAAACCCCGAGGCACGTTTGAGCGTCGGGTCGGGTAGGCGCAACCTGGGCAGATAAAACACCGGCACTTTGCGAATATGAAAAGTCGCATCGTCAAAATAGAGCTGCTGCGCAACCTCGTCATGGATGACCCGGCGGGCCCTGATTTGCCACAATGGCACTTCACCGTCTGCACAGATCTTGCAAGAGGTCACGGCGGTTTTATAAAGCTGGCTATAGCGCCCATCGACGCGATCAATCTGAGCCGCAGCCAGTTGTAGCTGCTGGTTAAGCACCATCCGGGCTCCACGTAATAAGCCGTTTTGCAAACCTTGATCCAGCTCGGCCGTGTCAGCCAGTATCACCGCACCCGCACCGTCGTTCAGCACGATAGGGCCGGTGATGGACAAAAGCCCCGTCTGGTCGTCATAGCTGATGGCTTTCGCCCGCAGACGGGTATTACCTTGGAATGCCTCGACGTTACCTTGGGCAACCAGCACACGGTCGCGCGTAATATATAGATCATCCGCCACCAAGATCGCCGCGCCGTCAGAAGCAGTGCTTTGCGCCATAACCGACCAAGGCGTCAACAATATCAGGGCAAGAGTTACGAAAAACTGGCGCATTTCAACCATCCTCAGCGTGTAAAAGTAGGCCAAGCGCCAGCAAAATAGAGGCAACAGGCGGCGCCCATGCCGCCAAAATGACAGGAATCTGCCCGTTCTCGCCCAAGATTTGCGCAAAACTGCGAATGAAATACAATCCGAACCCCAACAACACTGACGCAAGCACCGCAACACCCGTGCCGCCGAACCTCGTATGGCGCATGGTGAAAGCGCTCGCAACAAGAACCATTGCAACAAGGAAAAGCGGCCGCGCCAATTCGGTCTGCAACCAGACTTTATGGCGACGCGGGCTAAAGCCCGCCAATTCGAGTTGTTTGATAAATGCTGGCAGGTCATAGATCGAAACGGCCCCAGGGTCGCTTATGCTTTCGCGTATCCTGTCCAACGTCAAATTAGATGGCAACGACAAGGTTTCGGACGTTTCAGCATTGGCTTCGGCATTTACCCCAAGAGCCAAGGGCCATGATTTGACGTTGGTCAGCATCCATACCCCGTCTTCGAGCGCCGCGCTTTCCGCCTCTATCCGCCGGATCGGACCGCCGTTCGGCTCGTAAGACAGGAAGGTGACATCGTACAGGACAGATGCATCCTGATTAGAACGCCAAGCCCGGATAACCGTCTGTCCCTGTTCGCCGCCTTGGCGCAGCCACAACCCTTCTTCGTTGATAGATAGCGTCGAAGCGCCGCTTGAACGTATGTTTTCCGACAGTTGCATATAACGCTTGGCAGTCGCTGCAACGATGGGATTTAACATGCCTACCGCCATCACCCCGATGATCAATGCCACCCCGACAGGGGCCTGCAATGCGCTTAGGGCCGACCGCCCTGATGCGCGGGTCACGACCAGTTCAGAGGATCGTGCCAGGGACAAAAACAGCACAACGGTCGCGAGAATCATGATCAAAGGCAGGATCAGGTTCATCGTCGCGGGGGTATTTAGCATCGTCATTGCTAAGATGCGCCCCCAGCCAATTTCATAGCTGCCAAATTTTCGTGACTGTTCCACTAGGTCCACAAGGAACACCAGCGCAAACAGCACCGTCGAGATAAGCACGAAACCCATCAAAAAGCGGCGGGCGAAGTAGAAATGCAAGGTCATGCTGTTCTCTTTCGCGACCGGATGCGGCGGGTCCATCCCGGATGAGAAGCTTGCCAGATCATGCCGATGACGAGGACACCCCCAAGCAGACTGGGGAAAAACATTATCGGCCACATACTGGCATCATTTCGTACGGTGTCCACCAATGCACCGCGCAGACCGTCAATGGCGATCAGCAGGCCAAATGCGATCACGATTTCACGCCACACTCCAAAGCGCGAAAACCCACCCAAGATCAGCGTAGCATAGCCAATCATCGCAGCCACCACCGAAAACAGCGGCTCGGCAAAGCGGGCGGCCAAATTTTCGACCAACGCGCCTTGTGATTGTTGGATCTTCTGCGCAAGCCCGGTCCAATTGGTCAGGATTCCCGATGTCGTCAGGCTGTCGATTGACGCGACGCTATTGGCCTTATTGGTGACCAAAGCGGAAATATCGAAAGAAAAATCGCGAAATTTTGCAGTTGAAAGTTGCTTGCCTTCAGCCCGTAACCGCTGTGCCAAGCCATCGACCATAATCAGTGTTGTTCCTTCGCCGTTCCGCACCAGATAGGCTTCGGCTGCGGTATAAATCACGCCCTCTTCCTGTTTACGGCGATCGGACAGAAACACATCGCGCAGCACCCCATCGACACCGATCAGCCGGGTATAAAACGTAACCTTTGACGTCGGATGGAGGAACGTGCCTTCGGTCAACAACCGCGCGGTGACATTTTGAGAGATTTCAGCCTCGCGTTGTTTGAGCTGGGCATTCGCCATCGGTACCAGAAAATGCGTGAGCACCGACAGCATCACCGCGACACACAATCCATATACAAACACCGGGCGGGCCAGACGCCAAGGACCCGAACCTGTCGCCTGCAACACCGTTAATTCGGATTCGCTGGTCATGCGGTTAATCACGTAAACGGACCCGGCGAAGGTAGCGATGGGTAGGACGGTCGTGATGAGCTTTGGCAAACCCAACACCGTGAACTCGAGAAAAACAAGGGCAGTCTGCCCATCCCCGATCAAGCGGTCAAACAGCACGACTGCCCGGTTGATCCAGAAGATCGCCACCAAGACTAATGCAAAGAAACTGAACAGGGTCAGAAACTGGGACAACATATAGCGGTCGAACTTTGCCAATCTGCTTCCCTTGGATGATCTTAAGCTGGAATTTCGTGTCACGATAAATGAATTTTACGGCCACGAAAACTGCTATCTGGTCTTAGTCGGCCTCGCGCGGTACGTCTAAGCAAGAATATGACTGAAGGGATGCCCTATATGACCACATTGACGCCGATGAGCTTTGTACAAACCGATACAGACCAAATTAACACCCATGTTGGGCGCGTCGCCGTTACGGTAGATGCGAGCGGTAAAATGAGCGCTGGCGCACGGCGGATCAACAAGTTGACAAAGGGTGCTCTTGAACGGCTTATCAACGGCAAAGAATTCGCTGAGCTGTCGGCTGGCGATGTACTGAGCCTCGGATACCCGTCGGGCATGGATGCGATTTCGGTTGATGTCGCAAAGCTTGAGAACAATCCAGACGCGACCACGTTGCGCAAGGCCGGAGCAGCTTTGGCAAAACGTCGCGGTGATGCGGATCTGCTGGTGCTTTTGGGCGGTTTGCGCAAAGCAGCCGAATTGTGCTTTGGGCTGGCAATGCGGGACTACACATTTGAAGATCGCAAGACGAACGGCAAGCCGCGCAAGGGGGCCGTTACCTTGATGTGTACAAACCCCGAAGCGGTCGAAGCAGCCGCAGCACCACTGTTCGCCGTTGCTCAGGGTGCTTTTATGACGCGAGATTTGACAAATGAACCGGCAAACGTCCTTACAACTACCGAATTCGCGGACCGTCTGGCGGAGATGGAATCCATTGGTCTGAAGGTCGAAATACTGGATGAAGCGAAATTAGAAGAATTGGGCATGCGCACGCTGTTAAGCGTCGGGCAGGGGTCGGCAAGCCCATCTTACGTGGTGGTGATGCATTGGAACGGGGCCGAGAAGACAGTGCCCCCGTTGGCACTCGTAGGCAAAGGTGTTGTGTTCGACACTGGCGGCATCAGCCTTAAGCCGGGTGCCGGAATGGAAGACATGACGATGGACATGGGCGGCGCTGGTGTCGTTGCTGGTGTGATGCGTAGCCTTGCGCTGCGCAAGGCTAAGGCCAACATCGTCGGCTTGGTGGGTATCGTCGAAAACATGCCTTCTAGCACCGCGACGCGGCCCGGGGACGTAGTCAAGACCATGAAGGGTGACACCGTAGAGATCATCAATACCGACGCCGAGGGTCGACTGGTTCTGTGTGACGTGCTTTGGTATGCTCAGGAACGGTTCAAACCAACGGGGGTGATCGACTTGGCGACCCTGACGGGCGCCATTATCATTGGACTGGGGCATGAGAATGCCGGCGTTTTTTCGAATGATGACACACTGTGTAACGCCTTTCTAAAAGCGGCGCAGACTGAAGGTGAAGGTGCATGGCGCATGCCCATGGGCCCCGGCTATGACAAGCTATTGAAAAGCCGGATCGCAGATATGAAAAATATCGGCGGGCGAC